>Ga0209278_1000059_pt1 | contig 219508 bp, 186 predicted proteins | sample JI81BgreenDNA_FD_187504 | JGI IMG/M metagenome (GOLD analysis project Ga0209278, IMG submission 187504) | Wastewater effluent complex algal communities from Wisconsin, to seasonally profile nutrient transformation and Carbon sequestration -... | ecosystem: Engineered > WWTP > Effluent > Algae... | reverse complement strand
CGCACCACCTGATCCGTGATAAAGTCCACACAAATCACATTCGAATTGGTATCGGTAACAATCACCGGCTCAGGCAAACGCTCAATTAAGAAGTTAAAGGGCACCACACGCGCACACCCCGTTAGGTTGTTCTCCACCCGAATCCACAAGGTCCCCGTACTGGCCTGATACGCGCTGGTATTGGCAATAGCATTGGCATCGTTCTGCGCATCGCTTTGCGTTAGGTGGAAACTAACACTAAAGTCCGTATCGGGTTGTCCCGTGAGAATCGTAGTAAGGTATTGGGTCAAATCCACAGTGAACAATCCATCATTAACACCGTCTGTATCACAGGTTTCATAGGGGTCGGGTGAAGTAGCCAGGGGCTTAGGATTCACCAAGATGGTAAAAGTACCCGCCACCGAACGACAGCCTGTAGTGCTGTTGACCGCTACCACGTAAAGGGTTTGGGGGGTGCTGGTGTTTTGGTAACTGCTCGGGTTGGCAATCAACTGGGTCAGGGCCGCATCAGTGTAGAAGCTCAAACTGTAGTTGGAAAGCGGAGGCGTATTGCCTGTGAGCAAGTTGGCCTCTCCCCAAGCCGTTAAGTTAAAGGTGGTGATGTTGTCGGTATCATCATCACACTCTTGGTAGTCCGCAACGGGTTGTACCAAGGTTGGTAACGGATTTACCGTTAAGGCTTGCTCCACTAGTACATAACACGGTGCGTTAAACGAATCGATGTTCAAGAGACTCTCCACCCGAATCCATACATTGGCTCCTACATTGGCCGCCGTTGGGGTAAGAATCTCATTGGTGTCGGCTAGGGCATCGGCATAACTGGGGTAGTAATGCAAACTCACGTTGGCTTGTCCGTTTAAGATGTAAGCCGCGTTAAGGGTTAAATCAAATACTTCCAAACCATCCCCTGGATTGGTTACATCACACAAGGGAGCCAAGGCCGGTGGGTCGGTGCGCGGAGTGGGTACAGGCAAAACGCGTACGGTTAGGGTACGCACTGCACGACAGCCCGTGGCGGTATTGGTCGCTTGAATGTAAATCGTTTGGTTGGCCGCTATCGTATTGGTAAAGGCACTAGGATTGGCAATGGGTTGGGTTAAGCCTGCATCCAAATAGAAGGCTAAGGTATGCCCGGGGACAGCCCCTACAAAACTCACCAAATCAAAGCTGGTGAATTGGTTGTTGGGCGTAGCATCGTTATCACACAAGGCATACAAGGTAGGGGTAGTTAATACAATAGGCGTGTTGATTGTCACCGTAAAGGAGCCTACGGCAAAACACCCCGTAGCGGTTTGTTGCACACGCACCCAAAGGGTCGCCGTGTTACAAACGGTAAAGTTGCTCGTGTTGACAATTGGATTCACACCCACAGGCGAGGCCGAAGCATCGGCGGCATTGGTGTAATAGGTAACGGTATAGTTACTCGCACTTAAGGGTTGTAAGGCCAATACGGCAGCGGTTTGTTGGGCTAGATTCACGGGCATACAACCGTCTTGGGTGTTGGCATTGGTATCACAAAGTGAAAGCGCAGGCAAGCTCAAGGGAGCAATCGGTGCGGGTTCTACCTCCAAGGTCACCGCAACCACGCTGAAACACCCCGTATTGGGGTCCTCGGCACGCACCCAAATGATTTGCACAAACGGATCGTTGTTGCTAAAGGGTTGGGTGAGACTAATGGCATTAAGCGGAGTCTGCGCATCGACTTGGGTTAAGTGATACGAAATGGTATAGGCGGTAGTGGACCCTAAGAGTAACCCTGGCGTGAGCGTATTTAAGTCAAAGGTGCTAATCCCATCCTGATTGTCATCACACACGGTATAAGGTGTAGTGGGCACATTGGGTGTGGGACGTGGGTTGACCACTAAGTCCATGGTGGTTACAATACGACAACCCGTGGTGGTATTGCGCAAAGCCACCCCGATGGTTTGGTTAAAGGCAATGGTGTTGGTATACGCCGTAGGATTGGCAATAGCATTGGTATTGTTCTGAGCATTGGCCAAGGTAGGATAAAACGTGACCTGCACGCCTGTTTGTCCGTTGAGAATCGAGGCAATCTGCGTGGTGAGGTTAAAGCTCTCAAAGCCCAAAGGTGCTGTGGTCTCACAGACTTCAAACTGCGGGAAGAATCCAGCGGGAGGAAGTAGCGGTAGGGGATTAACCACCAACGCAAAGGAAATCACATCAAAACAGCCCGTGGCGGTATTTTCCACGCGAACCCATAAGGTGGTTGATCCAGAGGCATAGGCCGTTGTGCCTGTGAGCGCATTTTGAGGCACCAAGGCATCGGCCTGTGAGGTGTAATAGGTCACACTGTGCTGTCCTGCTGGCAAACTACCCAAGACTTGTGGGGTAACCACCGAGTTTAAATTAAACACGGCAATCCCGTCGGTGTTGTCATCACACAAGGCATAATCGGCCACTACACCAGCCACGGGCTTGGGATGTACAATCAACGAAAGTGTGGTCAAGGTGGGACAATTGGGCGCTAGCGGGTCGAAAACACGAATATAAATCGTTTGTTGGTCAAAATCGTTGTTGCAAAACGGCTGGTTGGGCGCAATCGGATTAAACCCAGTTTGCGCATCGGTGGGGGTTAAGTGATAACTCACCTGCACGTTGGGATTGGTGGTAATCTCCGGAGTCTTTGTGCCCAACACAAAAGTACACGCCACACCATCGTTGTTGTCATCACACACTTCGTATGGGGTGGGGGTGTTGGCGGTGGGGGCGGTGATAGGATTCACGGTAGCAATACTACTATCGGACACACATGGAGCAACACCAGAAACCGTGTACGTAAACGTACTCGGAGTTGCATTAAAACCGGGAATAAACGTTCCTGCAGCAGCATTAAATGTTCCTCCTGTACCTCCCGTTCGAATCCATGAACCACCCAATTGCTCACCCGTTATAATATCAGCTAAATTGATGGGGGTGGTAGATTGACAAACCGTTAACGAGCCGTCATTTCCGGCATTGGGAGCGACTGAAATAGAAACGGTTGCTATGCTGGAATCGGGTCCACAGGGAGCAACACCATTAACTGTGTAGGTGAATGTACTTGTGGTAGCACCCACAGCAGGAGTATAGGTACCTGCCAAAGCATCAAAAGTCCCCCCAGTTCCGGTAGTACGTGTCCAAATCCCTCCCGTTTGTTCCCCTGTAATTAGAGAAGCTAGATTGACAGCTGTGGTGCTAGTTTCACAAACAGCAATTGATCCATCATTCCCCGCTGAGGGTTGCACATTAACGGTAAGCGTAGCAATACTACTATCCGCAATACATGGCGCTACACCACTTACGGTATAGGTAAAGGTACTTGAAGTCGTAGTTAAAGAAGGGGTGAATGTACCTAAAGCGGCATTAAACGTTCCACCTGAACCCGACGTTCTTGTCCAAGTACCTCCTGTTTGCTCCCCAGTGATTAGGGTAAACAAATCGATAACCGAAGTGCTAGTGTTGCAAATAGTCAACCCTCCATCGATACCTGCTTGGGGTTGGGGTTGAACAGTAACAACAACCTCACTGGAGTCATTTGCACAAGGCGTAGTGCCTGTAAGAGTATAAGTAAACACACTTGAAGTTGCGCCGATAGCTGGAGTAAATGTTCCAGCCGCAGCATTGAAAACACCGCCAGCACCTGTAGTTCTTGTCCACGTTCCTCCCGTCTGTTCTCCTGTAATTAAGGAAAATAAATCGATAGCAGCTGTACTAGTTTCACAAACGGTAGTGGCACCATCAACTCCCGCATTGGATTGTGGTACGATATTCACAGAAGCCACACTTGAAGAGGGCCCACAAGGAAGGATTCCTGGAATCGTGTAGGTAAACGAACTCGAGGTTGCTCCTACAGTTAATGTAAAAGTACCCGCAGCCGCATTGAAAACACCGCCAGTACCCGTTGTTCTTGTCCAAACTCCTCCGGCCTGCTGACCTGAAATAACAGAATTTAAGTTTATTGTTGAGGGATCATTGCTACAAATAGAAACCGATCCATTAGTACCTGCATTGGGCTGTGCAACAACATTAACAGTAGCCACACTACTATCGTCAACACAGGGTGCCGTACCCACAATAGTATAGGTAAATGTGCTCGTAGTGACTCCAGCTCCGGGTGTAAATGTTCCAGCAGCGGCATTAAAAACACCGCCTGTACCTGTGGTTCGAACCCATGTTCCGCCTGTTTCTTCTCCAGTTATTAGAGAAAATAAATTGATGGTAGTCACACTTGTCTCACAAATTTGAATTTGTCCATCAAGGCCAGCGTCTGGTTGCGAATTAATGATTACCGAAGCAACACTAGAATCATTAGGACAAGGAGGTATTCCATTAACGGTATACGTAAAGGTACTCGAAGTACTTCCTGCTGTTGGAGTAAAAGAACCCGCCGGAGCATTGAACACACCTCCAGTACCTGTTGTTCTAACCCATGAGCCCCCCGGATCTTGTCCCGAGATAAGCGTATTTAAATTAATTGTAGCCGTATTGGTTTCACAAATGGTAACAGAGCCATCCGAACCTGCATTCGCTCCATCATTAACTACAACTTGTATCAATTGATTTGGACGACAGGTTGCATCAGAAGGAGTAGGATTTAAAACGGCATACACATAATAGGTCCCTGGTGTATTCGGCAAAGAGCCCGTAGTGCCCAGCACACCCGCATCATAAGTAGCCGCACCTGCGGCAGGAGTTACCGTACCTAGCACAGTACCTCCAGTATACATAGCATCCCCTGTTTGAGGAGCATTGAAATAAACAAATTTGATGGAATTTGCGGCTGTAGCATCAGTTGTTACACTAAATACGGTAGGATCAGCACTCTCACATATAACTTGGTTACTCGAGGGATTTGTAATTGTTTCGCAAACCGCGGCATAATTCAAGGTAAACGTGCGAATTGTTAAACAAGGATATGTTCCAAATTGATCATATACTAACGCATAAATGGTTTGTCCATTTGACAATGAAGGATAGGCATTAATGTTGGTTATTTCATTTTGTTGATTTTGCAAATCGGCAAGACTTGTGTAATAACTCACTGCAAAGTCACCGGGATTTGGAATTCCATTTAAAATTAAAGAGGTATTCGTAGAAAGGTTAAAAATGGTATTTAACCCAACATTAAACAAATCCAATGGGGTTCCAGCAGGTAGCGATGGAAATTCCTCTACTAAAAAAGTGTTAGAAACAGGAATCTGACACCCTCCGGGGGCAATTACCTCAACCGAATATGTACCTGCTTGGGTCACCGATAATACGTTGGAAGGTCCCGATTGTACTAAGGTTGTTCCGTTAAACCAGTTGTAAGTAGCTCCAGGAATCAAGGTTCCTACAACAATATCTTGTGGACTCCCCGCACACAAAGCAGTACCTGCCGCCAAGGTAAATCCAGGCAATCCTCCTGTCGTTGGATCAGATGCAATTTCTAATTCCCCGATATCAAAACTACCACCTGCTAAAAATACAGCAGAATCAAAACTTTGGTCATTTCGATCGGCAATCACTAATTTGATATGGTAGGTTTCACCGGGAACTACTGTTGAATTAGCCGTCATTCGAATGGTATGTCCGTTGAAATTTGTAGCAGTAATCGCTGGCCCTACAACATTATACACTCCAAAGAAATTTTGATTTACTGACCCACAAGTGGTATTGTACGCATCACTGCGAATTGTTGTGACTGATATAGGATCGGTTGTGTTAGGGACGAGTGCCAAATTGGTGACAGGAGTCCCCTGCGTTGTGTTTTGTAGAAAAAAAGCAAAGGCATCCGAATAATCACATTGGAAGGTTCCATATTCTTCCGAAGCAAACAAAAAGTCAAAACTCATATTGTTTGCAAAAGGAACAAAGTCAAATTCCAATATCGTAGCATTATTATAACTATTCAACTGAGGGTCAATCCCTAAAGCTGTGATATAATCAAAAAGCTCAGTATCCCCAGGCCAAGTAAAAGCACCATTACTTTGCGTATTGGCATTGGGACCTGCGGCGGCTGTTGCTCTACCTGTGCTCAATATCACCCCATTGGCCAATGGAAATGTAGTATTCACATTGGTAAAATATCCGATTCCATTGTCGGGCTGTCCAGCGGTATTAGATCCAAAGTTTGTTCCCGTACTCCAGGTGACATTCGTTATTGTTCCCACACAGGCAGCTCCACCAGAACCTCCTGAAAATAGAACTTGGCTAACTAGTTGAGGAACAGTATAGGTAGTTAAGTCAACATTAATTGCTTGTGAGAACCCAAGTTGCATTCCCAATAAAAAAAGAAGTAATTTTCCTCTCATTCGAAATCTTATTTGTAACAAAAAAACGATTCTTCTGAAACGGCAATTTTGTTAATTAATTGTTTAAAACTTCAAATATAAAGATTCTCAAAAAATAACTTTGTTAAATTTGCAGAAATTAGCCTTAAACACATGAAAATTACGATAAAAGAAACCCAAAATCCTACGATTATAAAATTTGAATTTCCTGATTTTTTAACCCGCGGAAAAAACTATGAATTTAAAAATATAGACGAAGCCCAAAATTCGCCGTTAGCGCAAAAATTGTTCTACCTCCCTTTTGTGAAAACGGTTTATATTTCAGGGAACTTTGTGGCTATTGAACGGTTCAGTATTGTAGAATGGACTGATGTTCAAGAGGAAGTCGCCGAACAGATAGAAAACTTCCTAGCACAAGGTGGAAAAGTACTTCTGGAGGATACAGCTCCAAAAAAGATTCCAATTTCGGTTTATGGCGAAACCACCCCGAATCCCGCTACCTTGAAATTTGTTGTCAACCGAAAAATCACGCCTCAAGCCGTCGAATTTAAAAATATAGACGCGACCAAAGTATCGCCCCTAGCCCAAGCTTTGTTCCAATTTCCATTTGTCAAAGAATTGTTTTTCGACGAAAATTACATCTCTATCACCAAATACGATATCGCTTCTTGGGATGAAGTAACCCTAGAATTGCGTACGTTTATCAAAGAATACATCGAAAATGGCGGCGTTGTTGTGGAGGAAAATCTTTTGGAACAAGCGCCTCAACAGGAAAAGCAGCAAATCAAGAATTTTGATCATTTGGATACCACTTCACAACAAATCATCAACATCTTGGAAGAATATGTAAAACCTGCTGTAGCGGCCGATGGAGGCAACATTCTTTTTGATTCTTTTGACGAACAATCGAAGCGTGTAAAAGTGGTATTGCAAGGCTCCTGCAACGGTTGCCCCTCCTCTACTTTTACGCTTAAAAATGGGATTGAAAACATGTTGAAAGACATGCTTAAAGATCCCGAAATCGTAGTTGAAGCCTTAAATTCATAACGCATGAAAAATATAGCGCTCCTATGTTTGTTGAGCCTCTTGGGTGCTCTTGGCTGTCAAAAAAAGAACACAACCGTTGATTTTTCTAAAATAACGCAAACCTATTTTGAAGGCAAAAACCGCCTCAATCCCCTGGATGCCACAGTAAATGGTCAATCGAAATTCAACGACCAATTGCAGTTTGAAATGACCGAAGGTTATCGAAAAGCCCAACAAGAATTTTACACGCAAACCAAAACCCAGTTGGCCGATGTGGACTATGAATCGCTGACGGCTGAAGAAAAAATAAGTTACGATATCATACAATGGGAAGTTGCTGTTGGAGAGGAACTTTTAAAACACCCCACGCATTATCTCCCTATTAATCAATTCTCGGGAACGCATTTAACCATGGGCCAATATGCGGGAGCAGAAAGTGCGCAACCTTTTAAAAATGAAAAAGATTACCGCAACTTTTTGCGTCGAATGGAATTGTTTGCCGTGTGGATGGATTCGGCTCAAGTGGCCATGAAAAAAGGAATGAAAAAAGGATACGTGCTACCCAAAGCACTGACCGAAAAATTGATTCCCCAGTTTGAAGACATGGTCACCGAAAAACCAGAGAACCATTTGTACTTCACCGCAATTACGAAATTACCCTCAACGATAGATGCGGCAACACAAGAGCAACTGACCAAAGCCTACCGTGAAACGATTCAAAACCAATTGGTTCCCTCGTTTCAACGCATGGTTGCCTTTTTGAAAAATGAGTATCTGCCACAAGCGCGAAAAAGCAGTGGCATCGGTAGTTTGGAGGGAGGAAAAGCCTGGTATGCCGCCCTAGCCAAGCAATGGACTACTACGACCAAAACGCCTGATGAAATTCACCAATTGGGACTCCAAGAAGTGGCTCGCATTAAAAGTGAGATGGAAAAGGTAAAAAATCAAGTGGGTTTCAAAGGAAGTATCATTGAATTTTTTGATTACGTGCGCAACAAAAAAGAACTCATGCCCTTCAAGTCGCCTGAAGAAGTTATTGCCAATTTTGAAAAAATCCATACCACCATCAAACCCAATGTGGATAAGCTATTTGCCTTGCAACCCAAAACGCCTTTTCGCGTAAAAAGGACAGAAGCTTTTCGGGAAAAAACAGCCAGTGCCGAATATGTACAAGGCGCCACCGACGGATCGCGCCCCGGTACATTCTACGTCCCTATTCCCGATGTGACCAAATACAATTACTATGGTGATGAAGATTTGTTTTTACACGAAGCGATTCCTGGCCATCACTTTCAAATATCCTTACAACAAGAAAACAAAAGTCTCCCCGACTTCCGTAAATTCAACTGGTTTGGGGCCTATGGGGAAGGCTGGGCCTTGTATACCGAGAGTTTAGGCTTTGAATTGGGACTCTACCGCGATCCCTACCAATATTTTGGCATGTTGAGCAGTGAAATGCACCGCGCCATTCGCTTGGTTGTCGACACCGGAATTCACACCAAAGGATGGACTCGGGAACAAGCCATTGCCTATTCTTTGGCCAACGAAGCCGAAAGTGAAGCGAGCATTATTGCCGAAATTGAGCGTTACATGGCCATTCCCGGACAAGCGCTTTCCTATAAAATTGGGCAGCTCAAAATTATGGAACTACGAAAAAAAGCCGAAAAGGAAATGGGGCAACGCTTTGACATCAAGAAATTCCACCAAATCGTTTTGGAATCAGGGGTAATGCCTCTGGCCTTGTTGGAACAAAAAGTACAACTTTGGATCGATACTACGAAATAAACGAAAAGCCCCAATTACGGGGCTTTTTTTAGGGCTTCATCTTTTCTTCTACTTTTTTGAAATCAATGGCTTTGCCGTCGATGTCGTAAAATTGATAGCGGTATTTGAGTTTCCCGTTGAGCTCTTCAATATCCACATGCATTTGGTAAAACCCGCCATTCCACTCCAGAATAATATCAAAATAATAATCGCCCACCCCAAAACTGGAGGGTAAATTACACACATACACTTGCTTTTTGGACTTTAAATTGAGCGTTGGAATTTCCACATTTTGGTACGCCCCCACGTCTTCAGTGCTGAATGTGCGCCCCATGTAGGTGTAATCCTTTGCTTTTTTCTTGCGGCCAGCGCCATTTTCGGTATAAATGTCTTTGATAGAAAAAATAACATCCTTCAATGAAAACTTCCCCGTATTCACCAAATTGAACTTAAGTTGATGAATATACGTTAAGCGCTCCCCTTTTTTTCGAGCTTCATTGACTTCACGCGATTCACTCAAATCGGTGTCTGTGATTTCAACAATCGGAATGTTATCGGAGGCAATTTGTGCTTCAAGGTTAGGCTTGGCTTCTTCCAATTTACTCTCGGTTTCGACCAATTGCTCTTTGGTTTCGACAATTTCCTCTTGGATATCCTCAATAGCGCGGTTGGCACGATCCACTTTCAATTCGCCAGTTTCCTGCTTGGTTTTGGCCACTTCGTTGGAACTGTATAAATAAAATAGGGCGCCTGTCACAAGGACAATGCCTATAAATGCTACTACTAATGCAATCATAACGGTACTCTTTTTCATAAACCCTAACCGGAATGGTACAAAAATAAGTAAGCTTTTGATACTGTAAATCTTTATAAAGAGAAGTTCTTAACAGAAAGACGAAGCGTTATTAACTGTAGACGAAAAAAAATCGAGTGATTTAAGCAATTTTTCACCTCATAAAACTACCCCGAATCGTTCCTCTCAGTTAAATTACACTTAGGGGGAGCCTACACGCAAAAAAAAATCCAGACTCTCGTCTGGATTTTGTGCGGGTGATAGGACTCGAACCTACACGCCTTGCGGCACCAGATCCTAAGTCTGGCACGTCTACCAATTTCGCCACACCCGCAAAATGGTGAGTGCAAATATAGGCATTATTTTGAATTTCCAAACCGCAACAATCAATTTCGAAAAAAAAGTACTTCGAGTGAAAATTGCGATTTAGAAATGAAAAAGATTGGCTATTGAATTTGTATATTTGAAGGTAGTAATTAAAAATCAAACATGGATACGATTAAACAATACGTTCAAACCCATAAAGATCGTTTTATCAACGAACTCATTGACATCCTCAAAATACCCTCCGTTAGTGCCGATAGCGCTTACGCACAAGATGTGATTGACATGGCCAATGCCGTCAAAGAAAGTTTGCACCGCGCCGGCTGTGATGTCGTCGAATTGTGTGAAACGCCCGGCTACCCTATTGTGTTTGGCGAGAAAATCATCGACCCTAATTTGCCCACCGTTTTGGTCTATGGGCATTACGATGTGCAACCGCCCGACCCGATTGATTTGTGGGACTCGCCCCCTTTTGAACCGGTAATCAAAACCACCGAAATTCATCCCGAAGGTGCTATTTTCGCCCGTGGAGCCTGCGATGACAAAGGACAAATGTACATGCACGTCAAAGCGTTTGAGTACATGATACAAACCAATACCTTGCCCTGTAATGTCAAATTCATGATCGAAGGCGAAGAAGAAGTAGGTTCCAAATCCTTGAGCTGGTTTGTAGAACGCAACCAAGAAAAATTGGCCAACGACGTGATTTTAATTTCCGATACAGGCATGATTTCCAACCAACAACCCTCAATCACTACGGGTTTGCGCGGTTTGAGTTATGTGGAAGTGGAAGTGACCGGACCCAATCGCGACTTGCATTCCGGATTATACGGTGGCGCAGTGGCCAACCCGATCAACATTTTAGCCAAAATGATTGCCTCGCTGCACGATGAAAACAACCACATTACCATTCCCGGTTTTTACGATAAAGTCGAAGAATTATCTGCGGCCGAGCGTGCCGAAATGGCCAAACGTCCGTACAGCGAAGACGCTTACAAAAAAGCACTCGACATTGCCGAGGTTTATGGCGAAGCGGGCTATGCTACCAACGAACGCAATTCGATTCGTCCCACACTGGATGTCAACGGCATCTGGGGCGGCTATACCGGCGAAGGCGCCAAAACCGTGATTGCGAGTAAAGCCTATGCCAAAATCTCCATGCGTTTGGTGCCCCATCAAGACTGGGAAGAAATCACCGAACTCTTTGCCCAACACTTCGAAAGCATCGCTCCCGCTGGGGTTAAAGTCAAAGTGACGCCCCACCACGGCGGACAAGGTTATGTGACACCGATTGACAGCATTGGGTACCAAGCCGCCAACAAAGCCTATACCGAAACGTTTGGCGTGCCTGCAATTCCCGTGCGTTCTGGGGGAAGTATTCCCATTGTGGCGCTGTTTGAAAAAGAATTAAAATCCAAAACCATTTTAATGGGCTTCGGACTCGATAGCGATGCCATCCACTCGCCCAACGAACATTATGGCATCTTCAACTACCTCAAAGGCATTGAAACGATACCGTTGTTTTACAAGTATTTTGTGGAATTGAGTCGCTAAAAAAGTAAAGCTGTTTCGAAAGAGGCAGCTTTTTTTTGTGGGCGTGCCCCCGTGATTCAAACCCAACGTACTAAGAAGCCCGTACCACGGGGTCGGGTCGTCCGTGGTGCGCGGCACCCTACTTCCACCCCTCACGCAACAGTGCAGTCCATGAACTATCGATATACAAGTCCAAAACTTTCTTGCGGTACGACAATCGTTCAACCCAGCCCCGGTAGCAGTGGAAATCCTGCACAACGCAGTGGCGCAGATTGCAACGGATAACGGGACCCCGCTTTCATCGGGACAAAAAACAAACGGCTGCCTAAAAAAGAGAAATAAGACACCTGTATTTCAACGATTTAACAGAATTATAGGGTGTTAAAAATACCATGAGACCATTTTTGGCGTTACTTTTGTATCATCATCATCAATCAAAAATCAATCATCATGTTAAAACGTTTCTTCTTGCTTTGTTCGGGCGTGGACAAAGATCTGATTGCGGGCTGTAGCAACGGCGAGCAAAACAAGTATGCCGGCATTGGCGCGACTGTATTTTTCACGGCTTTTATGGCTTTTTTGGCGGGGAGTTATGCGCTCTTCACCGTATTTGATAATTATTATATCGCAACGGCCTTTGGACTCGTATGGGGGTTGCTGATTTTTAATTTGGACCGCTTTATCGTGTCGACGTTAAAAAAGCGCGACTCATTTTTGGACGAATTCATTCAGGCCTCGCCGCGTATTGCGTTGGCGTTGATTATCGCCATCGTGATTTCGAAACCCTTGGAGATCAAAATTTTTGAAAAGGAAATCAATACCGTTATTCTCAAAGAGAAAAACGACATGGCCCTCGCCAACAAAACGCAAGTCGCCAATTTGTATAAATCGGATGTAGACCAAAACCAAGCCGCCATGGACAGCGTAAAACAATCGATCACCACGAAAGAAAAGGAAGTCGCTGCCTTATACCAAGCGTACATCACCGAAGCGGAAGGCACGGCGGGTACCAAGAAAATGGGTAAGGGTCCGATTTACATAGAAAAACGCGCCGCTTACGACCGCGCTGCCGTACAGCTGGATTCGTTAAAAAAAGTATCGGCCGCCACTCTTTCCGAGCGCGAAGCACGAGCCAAATCTTTGCAAGCCGATGTGGATAAGAAAGTTAGCGAAACACAGCCGGTTATTGACGGGTTTGACGGACTCATGGCGCGGATCAATGCGTTGGGGAAATTGCCATTCTTACCGTCGTTTTTTATCATGCTGTTGTTTTTGGCCATTGAAACGGCACCCGTGATTGCCAAACTGCTGTCCCCCAAAGGAGAATATGACTATAAACTCGAAGATCAAGAGATGGCTTTGAAAACCGTATTGGAGCAAAACCGCTACCAGAGTTCGTTGCAACAACAAACCGATGCCGCGATTTACGATCGGGTGTATGCCGACCTTCGGGAGGACCAGGCGCTGTATGACTACAAGCGGAAAGGCGCGCGGGAGCTGTTGCAACTGCAAGCCGATGGTTTTATAGCCCAACAGAAAAAAGTCTTGAAATAAAAAAAGTCCCAATCGGGACTTTTTTAGCTAACTAAATGGGGAAGAACTAACCGGGATTTATTTTATAACCCTAAAAAACATCTGCCGCCTACTGCAGAACCCGGTTAGTATCCAAATCTTAAAGGAGCACACTCTAAAACTCCTAGAAGAAATTCAACCCTTATGGTAGAACTTGGAGATAGTGTTGTAACTGTAGCAGTAACGCTTCTTTACTTTGACTAAAATCCAAGGCGAACATGCGTTCATTTTTTACATAATCAATTTTACTGTCCAAAATTTGACTTGCCGCACCTACCACTACTGGAATCTCCAGGGTATTTAAGCGGACAAGGTTAAGGAGGTCGCTAATATCATTGACAATAAAAAAGCAAATGGTATAGCTTTTAAATTGGGCTGCACTGAACTTTTTTTTCGACGTACAGGTAGCAATTGGATAGGTTTTTCCAAAATGTTTTTTTACAAAGGAGGAAAAACCTTTTGTCGTATCATACACAATAATGTGGTGTTTTGCACCCATTATACGGCTTTCAAATACGATTCCTCGGGTTGCAACCGCGCTTTAATTTTTTTGACCAATAGTTTTGCCTCTTCACGCCTTTCATAATGTACTTTTACGTTTATCGGTTGATAATTGATAGTTAACAACTGAATTTTGTACACATACTTTTTATTTAAAATTAAGTTAAGCGTTAAAAACAATCCGAAAAATAAAGCGATTCCAATTATTACTATTGGCTGTGCATGCACCATAAAGGAGCATAACAATGTCACAGTCGAAATTAAAAAAATAAGAACGTTGGCGGTGTTGTCTCGGAATTTATGCAATTGTACTTTTCGCAATTGGGCATACGAAAAGGTACGAATGACACCTTGATCGCTGAGGCAAAAAAAGGATTCCGAGAGCACACCTAAGTTATTGTTATATATGACTTTATCCACAGTAGTTTTGGGTTTGGAATTTCATTTCTCAAAACTACTAAGGAAGCATTTGCCAAATTTATTTTTTCGATTTCGATGGGGTATCTTTCGGTGGAAATCGTTTACCTGTCGACGAAATGTTGTTTGCGCCTTAGATAAGATTGATGCGTTCGATAAGATTTATGCGATTATTCTTACTAACAGGGATAATTTCTTTCCCAATTAACACCGTAGAATCCTTAATATCGATGATTTTCGCACAATTAATGATGAACGAACGATGGGTTTTTACAAAAACCTCCGGGGGAAGTTTGGCTTGTAACTTTGACAAGGTGGTATGCACCACATAATTTTGGGTCTCGGTTTTGATGATGACGTAATCGCCATTGGCTTTGATATAATCGATACTGTTGAGATCAATTTTTATGAGGCGTTTATCAATGTTTACATAAATCTCTTGCGCGATTTTGGGTGTTACCGACTTTTGACTGGCGGGTACTGCTTTTTTCTGACGGACCCGTTGCATCGCTTTTTCAAAGCGGCTTTGCGTGATAGGCTTTACTAAGTAATCAACGATACAATCAAAATTGAACGCTTCCAGCGCTAAGTTTTTATCATTGGTGACCAAAATAACCAAGGGCGGATTCTTGATGGTTTGTAGGAAATCAAATCCTGAAAAGTTGGGCATGTGAATATCCAAAAAAATCACATCCAAGCCCGGATTGGTGTTTAAGTACTTCATCACTTCAATCGCATTGGTAAACACACCATCAATCATCAGATCAGGTGTTTTTAAAACCAAATGACTTAACACTTCACGCGCTAACAACTCATCGTCTACAATGATACATTTCATCTTTCTTCAAGGGTATTAATAAAGTCACTAATTTGAGTCATAATATGTTCAAATTCTGGGGCGAGACGACCCTCATTTTTATGCAACTCTTCTTCATATTTATGGGCAATTTGATAGGAATACTCCATCCCCAAAAACCCAATCTTATGTTTGAGTCGATGTACAAATGTAATTATTTTCTTATAATCTTTGTCGGCTACTGCCATTTTATAGTCCTTATAATCGGATTCAAACTCGCTTATCATCACGGCAATTAGACGCTTTTCAAGCAACGAATCGCCATCGGACAAACGATGTACATAGTCTAAATTAGGTTGTTCTACAGCCATTTTTTTGAAGGGTAAAATAGAAAACACTGCCTACACCAGGCTCACTTTCGAGATAAATACTTTCTTGCATATCATCGAGAATCTTTTTTACAATGGTAAGTCCGATTCCTGTTGAACGTTCATTGGGATTTAAGGATTCAAACATTTTGAAAATGCGTTTTACATCTTTTTCGTGAATGCCTTTTCCATTATCGCTAATACTAAAGGTATACTGATGTGGTTCTTCTTGGAAATCAATTTCAACCCAACCTTCGGCTTTATCGTTATACAAAATGGCGTTGGTCATTAAGTTGAGAAAAACTTGCTGCAAACGATAGGCATCGCCCTTTAGTGTAGGAAGTTCTCGCTTCACGCGAATAGTGATATGGGGCGGAACCTCAATAATAGAGATAACCGTTTGAACCAATTGATTTAAATTGATGCGTTCGGTTTTGTATTGGGTATGATCAATGCGAGAATAGGACAAGATGCCTTGAATGAGACGTTCCATTTTCTCTACTTTTTCCTGAATCAATTGAAAATACTGGGCTGTAACGCTATTAAACGCTTGGTCGTTGTCTTCTTTAATAAACGTGATTAGCGAGTGAATGCTTCGCAGGGGCGACTTTAAGTCGTGCGATACGATTTGCGCATACTCGTTCAACTGTCGGTTTTGTTGTTCTAACTTGGCCAACAATTCCTCGCGAAGTCGTTCCAAGTTTCGGGTTTCCGTAATATCAAAATGTAGTCCGATCGACCCAATAACCGCGCCTTTGATATCGTAATTTGGCCCTCCACTAACCAACCAAACGCGATCCTCGCCGTTACTATCGGTTACTTCCAACTCATACGAATCGGCTATCTTACTTTTACGTAGCTCCGATTTTTCACTGAGTAAACGTCGGGTTTCTTCGTTGAGAAAAACATCAACCCCTTTTTTCCCAATTAAATCTTCGGGAGTATATCCACTCATCGCGCAAAAGCGTTGGTTGGTGAGTAGAATATTGTCTTCATTATCCACCTCCAACAACCCGATATTCATATTTTCAATAATACGTCGGTACTTTTCCTTTTCATAATTTAAATTCTCCTGAAAATTGCGTTCCAAGGTAATGTCTTGATAGGCCCACAAGTGTCCTTTATGTACTTTGTCAATAACAATGGGAATATACGAACGGGCAAAAAAACGTCCGTCCTTTAACTCCAAGGCTTCATGGATAACCGTTTCTTTTTGCGCTAAAATTTCTTCAATTCGTTGCACAAATCCTTCCGGATCTTTAAAATGTGATTTGGATTCTTGAGCAGAATTAGAACAATCGGCGCCAATCAAATATTCAGGATCAACCGGAATATCAAACATGGTGCAAAACTTTTGGTTGACCAATAAAATCCGTCGGTTTTCATCTTCCAACAAAACGCCATCGTGGAGGTTAAGAATCAATGTACGAAGGCGTTGTTCTGATTCGCGCAACCGATCTTCCATTTCCTTCTTGGGCGTGATATCTTCGATAATGGTATAATATTCAATGAATTTACCCAACTGGTCAAATACGGGTTGCCCCTTGATGCGGGCCCAAAAAGCGCCTCCATCCCGATGTTTATGCTGCACTTCACAATCAAACCATTCGGCCTTTCGAAAGGCGATCATCATTTGTTGTAGCGTATTTTTATCGGTATGTTCCATCACCCCCAAATCATACATCGTTTTGCCCAGCACCTCTTCCTCTACATACCCTGTCATTTGCAAATACGAAGGGTTCACCCAAAAGATCTCACCGTGTAAATCGGAGAGTACAACCCCGTTTTCATTGGTACTTACCACCAAAGACAATTTTTTAATCTCCTCTTTATCGCGTTGTAATTCTTTTTTCTGACCCGAAATGGCATGTACCATATACTTCAAATCGCTGTTGCTGATTTCTAAACTTCGCAACATATTGAGCATATCGACACTCGAATCGTGGTAGGCAAAATCGGCGATGTCCAACTTCTTTTCGTGCAATTCTTCAATATTAGAAACCCAAGGGGAACCCACAAATAGGTATTCTTCGTGATGCTTTAGGAATTGCCCGCGCAAAAAGGTTCGCGCTTGGGTAAGCACATGAATCACCAGTAAAGCGTCGGTTAACTTTTCGAAATCAATGGCTTTTCCTTGAGGAATAATCGGATTTTTGAATTGAAAATAGGTTTCAAACAACGTATGCTCTTGCAATTCAGGCAGCATTTTATGTAGACTGGGACCAAAATGACGCAGCATCCCATGGCGGTCTACCACCATATAAAATGGAAATAACGTAGAGAACGTATCCCGATCAAAATGAAACATAGCCGCACTCATATAAATTGGATACGGTAATGAAAGGAATCTCCCGAACGGTCTAACAAATGCAACGTGAAGCTTTGGTCAGGCACCGCAAAAAGCGTGGCAAAACCTCGTAAAACACCCTCTGAAAAACGAGGTTCTTTTAAGCGATACGGCGTGTGAAAAAAATCGATGGCCTCTTCAGAAACTTTGACCGAATGAAATTGAGTGAGGGTGAGCTTCTCATAAATCAACGACAACCGATTGATAAAAAGGGGAAAATCCAGAATAAATTGACGGTACGCAGGAACTCCTTTTTCTAATTTCCCTAAATACAATCGAGGTACCGAATGCAAGGCCCACCAGTATCCGATATGGTAATACAAATCGGCCGTAGACTTTCGGGAGAAGTGTACCAGTGCTTTTAGAATGTTTTCTAGAATAGGATCGGGATAAAACTCGGAGTTGATAAAAAAATCATCCTCCAATCCTGCCGATTCACAGACTTGTTGCCAAACCGAATACCCTTCATTTTGGATCGTGTACTCTTTAATTGCGTTGATAAAAATACCGTACATACTGCCTTTTATACTAAATGACTATTGTTCCAATACGCTAAAATGGATTGAATTAGCGCCACATAATCGTCGTAGCGCAAGGGTTTCAAAAAATACCCAGCGATACCCTCTCGGTAACAATCCATCAAATCAATTCGATTATCGGAAGTGGTTAAAACCACACAGGGAATATGACACCATGCGGGTTCTTTTTTGACACTTCGTAAAAACTCGATCCCATTAAAATTGGGCATATTCAAATCTAAAAGAATCAATTCGGGCAAATGGTCCTTGGCTTGTTGTAGAGCTTCTAAAGCTATCGCTCCATCATGGGCAATGGAGAGGGTGAAAGAAGTCGCTAACTTTTGAATAACGCGTTCAAATTTCATAATTTCAATAGCGTCATCTTCCAACAACAACAAATGGGTCAGGGCTTTCATTTTAGTGGAAATTTTACCCAAATATCTGTTTTAAAAACGAAACGGACTTGCATTCGAAAAAAAAGTCGTTTAAACGAAAATAGCTGTAGACGAAAGTGGTAAAAACAAAAAATGCACATCGATGAAAAGGATGTGCATTTCGACCAATGACTTTGGATTTTATAAATACTTTAAAATTTCAGCTTTCAACCGATCGTATTCGCCTTGTAGGATAAGACCGTTGTCGAGGAGTTTCTTGTAGTTTTGAAGTTTTTCAAACAAGGCATCTTGGGAAAGTTCGGCAAGACTTTGCTCTGCCGCAGCTTCGGGAAACTGCTTTTCATCGCGATACCCGGATTGGGCTACGGGAATGATTTCGGCAAAATCCTGTACCTCTTCCACCTCGGGTTCTTCGATGGTTTCGGGTGTTGTTTCGGCCTTAGGCGTTTCGACCACAGGGGCTGCCGTTGGCACAACTCCCGGATTTTTTAAGGCATCCAATTGTTCTTTGGCAAACGTGTAGAGTTTTCGCGCTTGATTTTTAGGCAAATAATCTACGGTATGCGTCAAATCGGACTGCGTGGTAAAGGTAAAATCAGCACCGAGTATCCCCTCTTTGACGAAAGTCCCCGCAATATCATTCCAATCGTAATCGACAAACTCCATGGACAAGCCCAAGTTTTTGGGTTTGCATAAAATGATACGCTTGTTGGTCACCACAATGCTGTCGGGAAATACGGTAATCGCAGGTTTCTTTTGCACCGCAATGTAGCCCACTTCCTCATGGGACATTAACAGGTTTTCCAATTTAGCCGAGATTTTTTCAATCGCTTTGGGATCTTGATCTTCGTTGAGAAGTTTTTTGAGATTATCTAACATGGTCTTAGTTACTTTTTAAACGAATCGATGGGCTACAAAAGTAATGCCTAAATTGAATTGTAAAACAACGAAAGTATTTTTTCTTTTATACGCGTGAACTACTCCATCGCATGAAGCGCCTCCCGTTCCTTTTTGGGCAATTTTGATACAACCAATTCATAGGAGTGGTGGATAAAATGAATGATTTTCTTGTCGGGGATTTCGCGATTGACATATACGGTATTCCAGTGCTTTTTATTGGAGTGGTAGCCCGGTTGCACACTTTCAAATTCGGCCCGCAACTCCTCCGCATAATCGGGATCGCATTTTACATTGACCGCTGGATTTCCTTTTTCCCATTCTTGCAAGGAAGCCAAACAAAACATTTTCCCCATCACTTTAAAGACCAATGTATCTTCATCAAATGGAAAATGTTCGGTCACTCCTTTTTTAGAGAGACAATAGTCGTATAGTTGCTGTATATCCATAACTTTAATTTTTATACCAAAACACCTATCCCTACCCTTTTGGGGCTAAACGTATGGCTAAGGCTGTAAAGCATACAAAACAGGTTTACTGGGCGAGGCATCATTTTCAAAGGAAGCGATTTGTAAATTCAGTAGATAGCTCCCGTCGGGCACCGTATCGGGAACAAAAATCAATTCCGTAATCGTACAATCCAAACGGGCATCGGCATTGAGCTGCTGAATATCATTGACATTCCAAAAAGCTTTATGCGCCGCCAAGGCACCTCCGTCTTCTTCCCGATCGACACTGGGCAAATCAATCAAGAGGTGTTTTACCCCAATTTCACGCAAATAATGTGCGGCTTCCGCTGCCAAATACGGCGGATTGGTATGGGAATAGTTTTGGTGCTTTTTCGATTCTAGATTTGGTAAAGTTCGAATCACCACAGCTTCAGGCCTATTTCCTGCCAAGGCTTTTTCCAGTTGATTTTGGGTAATGATGCTGTCACCTGCATGCTTTTCTGGCGCTATCGAAATCAATTCGGCACGGAAAAAAAAGGTTTGCAAACATTGATTTATACTGTAAAAATCACGGGTAATGTGTCCCAAACATTCCGTATGCGTTCCATGTCCATGCGGGTTGAAATGGATGTTGTTGAAGTTGGTCGAACTCCCAGCTGCCACTTTTCCAACCCAATCGCCAAAACGAACGGGTTCGATCACAGGTTGTTCCAAATACCATGCAATCGGATTGGCATCGGTATTAGTCAACGGAATCGATAGATCAATGGGTTGCGAAGTGTCGAAGGTATGGGTGTCAAATTGTAGAATCATAAGCTGAGAATTAACCGCAAAGTACGCTAAGGTAGCGCAAAGTAAACAAAGATTTATAACTTATTAAGCACTCTTTTAATTCCGTCTTTTATCAAAGGAACATTAAAATAAATCAACAAACCCAACTTAGATTGATTGAGTTTAAGGTGGGTTAAAATTTTGCATTATTAATTCTTAGTATGCTGACAATTAACCGCAAAGTTCGCTATGGTAGCGCAAAGTAAACAAAGAATTATGATTTAGGAACATTCTCTTTTTTCCGTAGTTAATGAAGGAAAAATTAAAGTAAACGAACAAAGATTTAATCATTCATTTTTCACTTTCTGTATGGCTTAAAAAAATTGGCGTACTTCGCGTAAACTTAGTACACTTTGCGGTTAAAAATTACAAATTCAATAAAAACAAATCACTCGCAACCCCATCACTTAGAAACTTTCCTTTACGGGTAGTGCGAACGATATCACCGTCTATGAAGAGCAAATGATCTTCCAAGTGTGCTTCGGCTTGTTGTAGAAAATACGTCTTGAATCGGGGTCCGAATTCCTTTTCCAAACGATTCAAATCGACACCCCAAATGGTGCGCAATCCTGTCATCACATATTCGTTATAACGATCGGTTAGGGATAAAGTTTCCAATTCGATAGGCAGTTCATGGGCTTCGAGGGCTTGGATGTATTTGGTGTTGTTGGAAATATTCCATCCGCGTTGGGTACCGTTAAAACTATGCGCGGCAGGCCCAATGCCTATATACGGTTTGCCCAACCAATAGGCCGAATTATTTTTGGAGAAATAACCTTCTTTTCCAAAATTGGACAACTCATAATGCACAAAACCCGCAGCTTCGAGTTGGTCCATCAACAACAAAAATTGTTCTTGGGCTTGACCATCATCCGGATTGGGAATAATCCCTTTTTGGACAAACGAATGCAAGGCCGTTTTGGGTTCGACCGTCAACGCATAACTCGAAATGTGCGGTACCCCCAAGTCCAAAGCCGTTTGGATATTGGCCAACCATTTTTCATGCGTGAGTCCGGGAATCCCGTAAATCAAGTCTAAGGTAATGTTATCAAAAAGTGAGGTCGCCAATTGCAAACAAGCCAAGGCTTCTTGGGCATTGTGCGCGCGATTCATCAACCGCAAATCCGCTTCAAAAAACGACTGTACTCCAATGGACAAACGATTCACAGGAGTTTGTGCCAAAGCATGTAAATAGTCCGGGGTCAAATCATCGGGATTGGCTTCTAGGGTGATTTCGGGTTGGTCAACCACCTTGAAATGCTTGTAAATGGTCTCGATGAGAAAAAGAAGTTCAGGAATCGTCAATAGACTCGGCGTTCCCCCTCCAAAATAGATGGTTTCAATGATGGTTTGATCTCCCATCCAATGGTTCCGCAACGCCATTTCGCGTGCCATCATGGCCACCAGCGCTTCTTTTTTTTTCAAAGAAGTCGAAAAATGGAAATCACAATAATGACAGGCTTGTTTGCAAAAAGGAATATGGAGGTAGATGCCACTCATGGTGAAAGTTTCAGGTTTCAGGTTTCAGGTTATACTAACCAACACGATTTTGATTTTGTTTCACAAACGCATCCCAACCCGAATAACTTTTCCCAGCGACCACTTTGCCCGTATTGAAAAAATGACAAACTGCTGCCGCTAAACCATCTGTAGAGTCAAGATTTTTGGGTAATTCTTTTAATCCCAATAATTGTTGCAACATTTTAGCAACTTGTTCTTTGCTGGCATTTCCGTTACCGGTAATTGCCATTTTGATTTTCTTGGGTTCGTATTCGGTAATCGGAATTTGACGAGACAACCCAGCGGCCATCGCGACACCTTGCGCCCGACCCAGTTTCAACATGGATTGGACGTTTTTACCGAAAAAAGGGGCTTCAATCGCAATTTCATCGGGATGGTAGGTATCGATTAACTCAAGGGTGCGCTCGAAAATTTTTTTCAACTTCACATAATGATCATCGTATTTACTCAACATCAATTCATTGAGTTGTATAAATTCCATTTTTTTATGGACCACACGAATGAGTCCAAACCCCATAATCGTGGTTCCTGGGTCGATGCCTAGTATAATTCGTTCGTTTGCCAAGGTCAATTCATTCGTTGGTTTCGCCAAAAAAGCGTTTTCTTTGTACCATGAAGGCACGGTCAGACAAAGCTACACAATTCCTTACAGTTCTCCTCAAAATTCTGATTGTATCAGCAGCCTTTTATGTGATCTACGACCGATTGAATTCAGACCCCCAACTCTCCTGGACGGCCTTTCGCGAAGCGCTTCAAAAAATTGCTCATCCGGGGATGCTGCTGCTATTATTTGTCCTGACCTTTGGCAACCGTTTTTTGGAAATCCTCAAATGGCAAAATTTGGGTTCAACCCTTCGCCCACTTTCGCTTAGGGAATCGACCAAACAAGTATTGGCGGCTTTAACAGCGGGCATTTTCACCCCCAACGGCATTGGCGAATACGCGGGAAAAGCCTTCTATTTCCCCAAAAAAGAGGCAGGTCAAGTCGTCTTTTTAAATCTGATTTGCAATGGTATTCAAATGGTGCTCACGATTGTTTTTGGCACTATCGGACTTTTCATTTTAGGATATACCCCTTGGGCTTGGGGTGTTATGGCACTGGCTGCCGCCCTGGGATTGCTTTTTTATTTTACCCAAAAAATCACCCTCAAAGGGTATTCATTTCATTTCCTTTATACCAAAATTCAAGCATTGCCAAAGTCGATTCACCAAAAAAACAACCTCTTAGCCTTAGGCCGTTACCTCATCTTTTCGCACCAATACTATTTTTTATTTCAGGCATTTGAGGTACATTTACCTTACGCTACTTTAATGGGCGCCATTGCAGCGGTCTATTTCATGGCTTCCTCTTTACCGAGTTTTCAGTTTTTGGATTTTGCCGTAAAAGGGAGCGTAGCCTTGTTCTTCTTCGGAAAATTGGGCGTCAACGATTGGACTGTTGTTTTCATAAGTACGCTCATGTGGCTTATGAATGTGGTGGTTCCTGTACTTTTAGGAAGTTATTATATTTTAATCTTTAAACCACAATGGACATCTTCCTCGGCTTCGGACTCATAACAATACTGTATGCGGGTTTCCTTTTGCATATTTTTTCAGGTATCGTAAAACTCCGCACATTCACTCCCAAACATACAACGCCAACCACCGGATTTTCAATCGTTATCCCCATACGAAATGAGGCGAAAAATCTACCGGCACTATTGCATTCCATTGCGAATCTCAAGTATCCGCCCGAACTTTTTGAAGTCATCATCATCGACGATTTCTCGGAAGACCAAAGTGAACGGATTTACCTGAATTGGCGGTTGACCCACAGTCAGTTTGACACTACTTTTTTGGAAAACGTACGACGAACGGGTTCGCCAAAAAAAGACGCCATTTCCCGTGCCTTACCTATCCTGAAACATCCGTGGGTGATTACCACCGATGGCGATTGTATTTTACCCGAAAATTGGCTGCAAACCTACCACGATTACATTCAGGAAACGAACTGTGCGATGGTCGCGGGACCCGTCATTCTAAAAACAAAAAACAACTGGTTTCACGATTTTCAACAATTAGAAAACCTGGCGTTACAAGGCACCACGATGGGTAGTTTTGGGAACGGCCAAGGATTTATGTGCAATGGCGCCAACTTTGCTTACACGAAATCCTTTTTTCTTGACTTAGGGGGCTTCGACGGACTCCAGCAATACGCGGGGGGTGATGATGTGTTATTGTTACAAAAAGCCTTGCAGCAACAACCGCAAAAAGTGGGCTATTTGAAAAGTGCCGCAGCAACCGTTGCAACCCGCGCTATAGACGATTTATTTGAAGTACTTCAACAACGTATTCGCTGGGCGGCGAAGTCAACAGGCTATTCCAATACCTATGCAAAAGGGCTAGCCGTTGTCGTTTTGTGCATGAATCTATGTTGGGTAACTGCCGTCATTCTTGCCTTTAACCACCAACTGCAATGGCCCATGGTTTGGAGCATTTGGGCGGTAAAATATGCGGTGGACTTTTTGGTCATGTACCGTACGAATGTTTTGCTGCGAAACGGTCAATTCTTCTTACCCATCGCGAGTAGTGTGGTGTATCCGTTGTTTAGTAGTGTAACTGGAATTGGGGCATTGTTCGGGGGATTTCGGTGGAAAGGACGTGCGTTTCGGCGTTAATTTTCACTGCGAAGGATGACCGGCAAAATAAACTGTGACTTTACAGGAATACCGCGTTTGAGGGCCGGATTAATTTTGGGTAAATCGGTCAAGCGGGTACGCAAAATACTATCTATCTTTTTCTTGTCGTAAGCGGTTGAATCTTGTGGGAATTGGGGTTCCAACACCAATGTTGCATCGGGATTAACCGTTACTTTCACTTCAATGGTGTCGACCGCTGGAGGAAGCACCGCCAACGAATCGGAAGTTAATTTTTCTTGAATGGTAGCCGAAAGGAATTCAAAAAAGCATTGTTTTCGTTGGTTGGCATCGGTCAATTTTTCACATTCAGCTATAGAAGGATACTCATCGACTTGATCCCAATTGATGGCTTGAAGTTCTTTTTCCAACAACTCCTGTTCATTGGGAACTTGTTTTTCAAAATAACTGCATGAGGTTAGGGCCAACGCCAAAAGGAAAAGCACTTTTTTCACTTCCTTAATTTTTCGATTGTAAATACGCTTCATACCGTTTGTCAAACCATTCTTTTTTGGTTTGTTCCGCTGCCTCTTTTTGCGCTTTGTAGAGCATTCCCAACTTCTCCGAATAGATTGCGATTTTTATAGTGTACGTATAATATTCTTCTTTGGTCAAGGTAATATTGGGGTCGTTTTGTTTCTCAAAAAACGAAAAAAACAACGCATCATACGTTTTCTTGTCGTAGGCCAAAACTTCTTTTCGGTATTGGGCATACAAGGTGTTTTTGAGGGCCAAATCCGGATCGGAAGCCTCTTGTGCCAACAAAGAAGGCGCCACTACCCCTGAGCCAATCCATAGTACAAAAAACAATATCCATTTACGCATAGTTCACCGCTTCAAAGAAACCAAAAGTAGTAAAATAAACGCAATCACAAGTAGGTAGCTGAGCAAAGGCCGCGATTCTTTGCAAACTTAAATCACTGCGTGCTCTGCGTATCCTTGGCAGTTAAATAGAAGAAAGAGAAAAGAAGAAAGAAGAAAGAAACGGTGAAACTTGGTGCAAACATCGTGTAACCTTGTGCTCCAAAATTTAAACATTAAGGAATTAAGTATACCCACCAAACCGAATAGATTAAGAGCCTTAAGCTGGCCAAAGGTCAATATTCTTTTAAACTTCAATTTGAAAATGTGATGATTTGAAGATTTGAAAATGAACGTTCTTTCGCAGCTTATGTTACACTATTAAACTCCTTCCACTTTTACACCACATAAGAACTGCGACTGCGACTGAGACTGAGACTGCGACTGAGACATACAACCCTAAACCTTAGTGTCTTCATGCCTTCGTGGCAAAGGAAGACGCTGCGAAGTTCGCGCAATCTTGGCGCCTTTGCGGTGAAATAGAATAAAGATGCAAGAAGCAAGAGAAAAGAAATAGGTGTACCCAATTCACATTTTAAACCCATTCCACTTTTAAACTTCAATTTGAAAATATGATGATTTGAAGATTTGAAAATGAGCGTTCTTTCGCAGCTTATGTTACACTACTAAACTCCTTCCACTTTTACACCACATAAGAACTGCGACTGAGACTGCGACTGAGACTGCGACTGAGACATACAACCCTAAACCTTAGTGTCTTCATGCCTTCGTGGCAAAGGAAGACGCTGCGAACTTCGCGTAACCTTGGCCCCTTTGCGGTTAAAAACCCAGGCCACAGGCCGCAAACTTAATAACCGTAAACTTAGTGTCTTCATGCCTTAGTGGCGAAAAAAACAAGAAAAAAATGGTGAAACTTGGTGCAAACATCGTGTAACCTTGTGCTCCAAAATTTAAACATTAAGGAATTAAGTATACCCACCAAACCGTATAGATTAAGAGCATTTAGCCGGCCAAAGGTCAATATTCTTTTAAACTTCAATTTGAAAATGTGATGATTTGAAGATTTGAAAATGAGCGTTCTTTCGCAGCTTATGTTACACTATTAAACTCCTTCCACTTTTACACCACATAAGAACTGCGACTGAGACTGAGACTGCGACTTACAACCCTAAACCTTAGTGTCTTCATGCCTTCGTGGCAAAGGAAAAAACGCTAGTACTCCTCATCTTAGCAGGTGCTATAAAGCAAAAAAGCTATTCCGAAATGAATCGGAAAAGCTTTTCATTGGTCTAACTACTAAACCTGTCTCGCTGTTACACGAGACGAAACAACACAACTATTTTAAATGTGCTTCCTGCAAAAAGAAGCATCATTCCAATGCTATTTTGGGCAAAAAAGCGCTCCGTATAACGGAACGCTTTTCCCAATTTAGCGGTCTGGACGGGACTCGAACCCGCGACCCCATGCGTGACAGGCATGTATTCTAACCAACTGAACTACCAAACCTTGCTTTATTGCGGATGCAAATATACGTCCAAATTTGAGTTTTGCAAACGTTTTGCTTTAAAATTTAAAAATATTTTCTACAGACCTAACCAAACATTTGTTTTTCAACCAAGTAAGTGGTCAAAATTTTCTCAAAATCCGCACCTACATTGACCGGGACGTACTTAATTTTATTCTGTGCGCAGGCCAATGAGAGCGATTTAAAGTAGGTTTCTACCTGATTTTGGTAAGCATTTTGTAGCGAATCGGCAAACACATTGATGACTTCACCCGTTTCAACATCGACAAACTTTCGGGGATGATTGTCAAAATCAAAGTGCAATTCAGTCGCTTCATCGACCACATGAAACACCACCACCTTGTGCTTGTTGTGCTTCAAATGTTGCAACGCATTGAACAACTTTTCTTGGGCTTCGTTTTGAAACATATCGGTAAACAAAATCACCATGGAGCGCCGGTGTAACTTTTCGGCAATTTGATGCAAAAACGTAATAGTGTCCGTCGGTTTAGCCCCTTTAGGATCCTCTAACATTCCTTCCAATTGTGCCAAAAGCATCCGATGGTGTCGGTCGGACCCTTTTTCAGGAGCGTAGTACTCGTAGGTATCCGAAAACACACTTAACCCCACAGCATCGCGTTGTTTTTTTAACAAGTTCATCAAAACGGCGGCAGCTAAAACCGAAAATCCAATTTTTTGCTGATAAAAAGGCTGCCCCGAAGTCAGTTTCGGATAATGCATCGACGACGAATTATCCAAAATCAAATGACAGCGCAAATTGGTTTCCTCTTCAAATCGCTTGGTATACAACCGATCGGTTTTGGCATACAACTTCCAATCGATGTGTTTGGTGCTTTCGCCTTTATTGTAAACCTTATGCTCGGCGAACTCCGCAGAAAATCCATGGAAAGGCGATTTATGCATTCCCGAAATAAAACCCTCCACCACTTGGTTGGCCAATAGTTCCAGGTGCTTAAATCCCGAGATGAGTTCTTTTTCTTGTTCGATCTTCATACGTTCAAAGATACTAGTATTCCTCGGGAATTGAAAAAATCCATCGCACAAAAAAAGACGCCTTCACAGCGCCTTTTCTTTTAATTAAAATCAGGATGGCCACATTGCCATAAGAGAAACCCAAATTGGTGGGCAAAATCAAGTTGGGTCACTTTTTTGTCCTCTGTAAAATGACCGTTATCGTAGTTTACTTTCAACAGCGCTGGCTTATCAGAGGAAGAATACAATTGCATGAGGGCCGCAAATTTGCCCGGTTGCCAAGGAATGACACGGGGATCGTTCCAACCCGCCACACACAAAATAGCCGGATAGTTCCCTCCTTTTTGGATATGAGCCAAACCATCCATTTCATACAGTGCTTTACATTCGGTGGGGTTGCTTACAGACCCAAATTCTTTAGCATTATTACTACCATTGGGCGTAAATTCAAAGCGAAGGGCATTGGAAATCCCTACATTACAAACCGCTGCCGCAAATAAATCGGGGCGTTCGGTAATAGCGCGCGTGATGAGTATTCCTCCGGCTGAAGTTCCCATCCCTCCTAGCTTAGAAGGCGAAGTGTAGCCGTTTTGTACCAACCATTCACCACAACTGATAAAGTCTTTCCACGTATTGGGTTTGGTCGTCTTATACCCGGCCATATACCAATCATATCCTTTTTCTCCACCGCCTCGAACATGCGGAATCGCAAGAATCACGCCTTTGGTCGCTAGCGTATTGTACATAATATCAAAAAGAGGTTTTGAACTCATTCCGTAGGCCCCGTAGGCTTCCATTACACATACATTTTTACCATCTTTTTGGAGTCCTTTTTTATAGATAAGCGACAAAGGGATCATCACGCCATCGTGTCCTTTCACTTCTACTTCTTCTACGACTAATTCATCGAAGGCTTTGGGGTAATTGGCGGGTTTAGAAAAAGTACTTTGGGTAAACGTGTTTTTATCCAAGTCCAAATCATAGGCCGTCGCCGCTTTATTCCAACTCGTTATTTTCACCATTACCTCATTCTTTTTTTTATCGATGACGGTCAGTGTAAACGTACCTGACAATGGGGCTTCAATTTTTTCCAATTTTTTGGACGCAAATCCGTATTTGTATAACGAACAATTAATGCCGTCACTATAAACGACCACGAGATAATCGTTGCATTTAACAAACTCTTGCAGGATTTCCTTTTTCTCAGGAATGATGACCTCGGCCGTATCCCAATTGGGGTTATCAAGCGAGGTACAAACTACTTTCATGTTGGGTGCATTTTTTGTAGTGCAGGCGAAGACTTTTCCTTGATGTAATTCGATGGTGCCCACGAGGCTATCTTTTACTTGAGAAAGCACTTTCCATTGCAACGGTTTCTTAGAATTTTTTTGATAGGGGGCAAAAAAGACGCGCAACTCATTTTGTACCGAGAATAAACCTGCAAATACGTAATTGGGCATATCCTCTGTAGTAAAAGCAACGGGGAAATCGGAAGACGTAATAGGAAGTTCAGGATTTTTGGCTTTTGAGAAAAAATCTACACTTGGCGTGGTCCAATCAACGGATTGAAACATGGTTTTGAGGTTCATAAACAACTCGGGGCTGGTGCTGTCGGAGGTAGCCAATTTGGGCCATAAAAAGCCAGAATTATCGGGCAACCATTCGCTAATGCCGTTGTAATTGGGTTCGAACTTTTGAGGCAATACCTTTTTATTAGCGACCTCAATAATGATAAGATTTCCAATTTCTGCTCCCATTTCTGAATAGGCAATGCCGATATATTTGCCATCAAAACTGGGTTTTATCGCCGTGACCGAGAGCATTTTCCCAGGAATAAACGTGTAGGGATCAAATAAGAGTTCCTCAGGAGCATTGCGGCTTTTTCGCATATAAATCTTCCCTACCACCTCGTTGGGTAAGGTTTTTTTATAAAAATAAATACCGCCACGGCAATAGATATCGGCAAATTTTTCATTTTGAATCGTACTTAAATGATACCATTCTTGGGCCAAGGACTGAATTCCTTTGACATTCTTGAAAACGGCCGTGGTGTAATCGGCTTGGTTTTTGAACCATTGCTCGACTTCGGGATTCTTCATGTCTTCCAACCATCGTAAAGGGTCGGGATACGTAACGCCGTGAAGAACATCGACATCATTTCCCACTTTTGTCGCGGGATAGGATTGTGCCACCCCTTTTGAAAAGAATAAAAAAGAGAGCACTGCAAAATAATGGATTGGTTTCATATCGGTATAGTGTTTATTGTATGGGTTTTTATTTTTTGTTTTGACAGATTATTTTTTCCTCTAAAGATTTTAATCTTTCTTCAAGTGAATGGATTTTTGTGTTTTGCTCTTTTATGGCTTCTATCAAAAGAGGCATTATTGCAGCATAATCCACAAAATATTCACCACTCTCATTCTTTTGAACCGCTTCGGGTAAAACAGCTTCTATTTCTTGGGCTAATACGCCACTTGAAACGGTAGGGATCTCTCCTTTTTCAATTTCAGCAGGTCGCAATTTATATTGATATGTATATCCTGAAATGAGGGCTACCTTGGCGGATGCTTGCTGAATTTTTTTTATATTTTCTTTTTTATTCTGGTCGGAAACCTGAAAATACTGTCCATTATTAGCAATATAGGCTACTTCGGCGGCATTATCGTAGGGATTTCCATTATTGTCAAACCAGCCATCTTCATCCAAAATACGCAACTGGCGACCTCCATCGCCTGGCGACCAAATAGAAACATTATCGCCATCGCCTCTTATACCAGCAGTTTCAGATTGTGTTTCTGCTGTAGCCACAATAAAGTTACCCGTTGTGGCACCAAAATCAATATTGGCATCTACGAAATGTGTATAACGATCGCTATTCTTGAGCATCATTTGCACCCCATTTACCGTTGGATCATTTACCAAAAAACGTTGCGAATTAGCCCGGAGCATATCGGTGTCAAATTCCCCGTAAATTAGCGGCGTCGCTGAACTTGAATTTTCTACATACAATTTATTTGATCCTAATTCATTGAAACCCGCTTGATAACCAATGCCCACATTATTATTTCCTGATATGTTGTTATAGAACGACTGATAACCCAAAGTAACAGTATTGGATATCCCTGTTGCATTGAAAAGCGCATCGTTGCCTATTATGGTATTATTATTTCCTGATATGTTGGTGCGTAATGCATCTGTTCCAATTGCTACATTGTTATTCCCTGTTTCATTAAAATGAGCACTTCGCACCCCAACAGCAACGTTACGTGTTCCTGCAATATTATGGTATAAAGACACACTACCCAACCCAACATTACTGGATCCAGTTGTATTATCAAACATGGCTCCATTTCCAACTGCGGTATTGGTTCCTCCTGTTGTGTTACTTATGAGAACTCGACTTCCAATAGCGGTATTTGAAGCTCCCGTAGTATTCACCAAGAGATTGTTATGACCTATAGAAACATTTTCGTACCCCGATGTATTCGCACCCAAAGAACTATTTCCTATTGCAATGTTTGAATATCCCGTAATATTGTTGAACAATGCTCTATACCCCAACGCATTGTTATTAATTCCAGTAGAATTACTAAACAAAGCCTCCGTTCCCACTGCCGTATTGGGCGAACCCGTGGTATTACTCCGTAAAGCTCTTGCGCCAATTGCGGTGTTGTTGCTAGCAGTTGTACTACCATTTAAGGCATCTATACCAACTGCGGTATTCAATGTACCAGTCGTATTAAAGCGCATCGCCCAACTCCCCACAGCAGTGTTGTCATTTCCCGTGGTATTGGAATACAAACTAGCGACACCCATAGCTACATTGGTGTTTCCTGTGGTATTGGAAAACAAGGCATCAACCCCACTGGCTACATTATAGGTTCCTGAAGTATTGCTTACCATACTGCCTGAACCCACGGCCGTATTGTAATCTGCGGTATTGTTTAATAAAGCATTTTGTCCGACAGCCGTATTGTTTGACCCTGTCGTTCCAAAACGCATGGCACTATTTCCCACAACGGCATTAAAACTTCCATTGGTAGTGGCTTTTAATGCGTCTACACCTAACACCGCATTGTTTACTCCCGAAACATTCGCATACATACTCGCTGCACCAACACTAGCATTATAATTCCCAATGGTATTGTTAAACATAGCATCTAAACCAACTGCGGTATTGGCGAGTCCGGTAGTATTATTTCTGAGGGAGGTATTCCCCAAAGCGGTATTCATCACTCCAGTTGTATTTTGAAACAAAGAATAAGACCCGAAGGCACTGTTATTACTCCCCGTGGTATTGCTCGCCAGAGCCTGTCTACCCATGGCAACATTAAAACTACCCGTTGAATTAGAAATCATGGCATCTGAACCAAAAGAACAATTTTCATTTCCAGTGGTATTGAATCGTAAAGCGTTGTTTCCAAAAGCCGAATTCAAATACCCTGTCGTATTGGCTGCAATGGCATCATTACCTACAGCCGTATTTCTATAACCGGTTGTATTGAGAAATAACGCATAAGCACCAACGGCTACATTGACACTTCCTGTTGTATTGGCAACTAATGTGTTAAATCCAACCGCCGTGTTGTATTGACCAACAGTGTTGGTGTATAAACTATTTTTACCTAAACCGACATTGAAACTTCCTGTTGTGTTACTTCTTAATGAAGACGCTCCTATAGCTGTGTTTTCACTACCTGTGGTATTTGAATTGAGTGCCTCATAACCGTTTGCCGTATTTAATGTTCCTGTAGTGTTGAATCGCATCGCCCAACTCCCCACAGCAGTGTTGTCATTTCCCGTGGTATTGGAATACAAACTAGCGACACCCACAGCCACATTGGTGTTTCCTGTGGTGTTCGAATATAAGGCATCGACACCGTTGGCTAGGTTATAAACTCCTGTTGTATTTGAAAATAAAGATTGATAACCAGTTGCTGTATTATAATTTCCCGTGGTATTCGTATATAGCGCATGGCGCCCTAACGCGACATTAAAACTACCTGTTGTATTTGAAAATAAAGAGTTTAACCCAAAAGCGCAATTCTCCAAACCCGTAGTATTGTTTTGTAAGGCTCCTCTACCAAATGCAGCATTTAAAGAACCTGTAGTATTAAAAAATAACGCTTGAGCACCAAAAGCGGCATTATTTTGCCCAGTGGTATTTGACTGCATCGTTTGTAACCCAAAAACATCATTAAACGAACCCGTTGTATTACTTGCCAGACTTGACCACCCTACTGCCGTGTTGTTATTTCCAGTGGTACTTGCCTGTAATGCACTTCTACCTATCCCTATATTTCTAATACCCGTAGTATTATTAAGCAACGAATTTGTTCCTATCGCTAAATTGAAATTTCCCGTCGTATTATTAAATAATGCACCCGGACCAATAGCAACGTTTTCAATTCCAGTTGTATTCACCCGTAAGGCATATTCACCTACTGCAATATTATAATTTCCTGTGGTATTGGCTTGCAATGCTTGATTCCCAAAGGCGGTATTTAATTGTCCCGTAGAATTATTTTGAAAAGATTGGTAACCAAAGGAAGTGTTGTCAATGGATATCTTACCCGATTGAGTATTATTTCTTCTAAAAACAACATCGTTATCATCTGTCGTTCCTATAAAATTTACAGCAGGATTCGTGCCTGCATTACCCGTCAACTTCCAACTGTCTTTACTGCCATTCCCGATGGGCAACCAAGTGGTTGTTGGGTTATCCCAATAGTAAAATCCGGGGGAATTACTTCCCGAAGCGATCGTTAAATACACGAGCATCCCTTGTTGAGCGGCCGTGGGATTGGTCGCTGGAAAGGCATCTATCTTGGGAATCAGCACGCCATCGGTTGGGGAAGGTGCGGCTTGATTGGTGGAACGAATATCCAATTGCGCCTGAGGATTGGTTGTATTTATGCCAACTTGAGCATGTCCCATACTAAAGCAAATCACACATAAAATGAAAAAATACAGTCGCATAACCCTTGAATTTTGGTCAAATTTCAGGGGCAAACGACCTAAAAAAAAACACAAATAGACGAACGACTTTTTAAATAGACCAAGGACATCAGCCTTTACTTTATCGGTGGTATTTTTTTTGTAATTTTGGGTAAAACCCTAACCCATGCCACGTTACCGATGTATTATTGTAGACGATGATGAAATCGATCGATTAACGGTTTGGTCCTATGCCCAAAAACAGGAGTCACTTGAAATCGTGGGTATGTATAGCAGCGCCCAAGAAATTTTATCCCAGGGTATCGATTTTTCAACGCTAGATATTGCTTTTCTAGATATTGACATGCCTGGAATGAGTGGCTTGCATTTGCGCCAATTTCTACAAGAAATTCCGGTATGTGTTTTTATTTCCGCACACCCTGAATATGCGGCAGAAACATTTGCCTTGGAGACCTTAGATTTTATCGTAAAACCTTTGAAAGTCGAACGGTTTCAACAAACCATGGTGCGCATTGAACAGTATTTGACACTGCGTGAAAAAGCAAGTTATTTAGACAAAACTTTGGGAACCGATCAAATTGTAATCAAAGAAGGCCACACCGAATCAAAAATACAGCTCAACGAAATCCTTTATTTGGAAGCATTGAAAGATTACACCCTCATCATCACGCCCCACAAACGCCATTGTGTACTGGCATCCATCGGTAATTTGTTGAAGGAATCCCATTTTCAATCGTTTGTTCGAATTCATCGAAGTTATGCAGTACAGCGTTCGGTTGTCAAACATAAAAAACCGCAAGAAATTGAATTGGAAAACGGAGTTACGATTCCGATTGGAAGAAGTTATAAAGAAATCGCCATGCAATTGTTATGAAAATTAGATTGGTTTTATGGTTTGGAATTGTATTCCCATTTTGGCTTTCGGCACAACAAACCCTGGCGGACTCGCTCGCCTTGGCAATTGAAAAAAAGTTTTCAGGCACGCAAAAAGTGGATGAATGCAATACCGTGGCTTTACAATACAAAACCAAAGACTTTGCCACCGCGGAATCGCTTTCAAACAAAGCCATTGTATGGGCTGAAAAAGAAAAATATCCCGACGGAAAAGCAATTGCGTATCGAAATTTAGGCATCGTGGCTACCAATCAATCCCAATTTGAAACTGCTCATGCGTACTTTAAAAAAGCATTGTCCTATACCAAAAATCTAAAAATCCAAGGTCAAATTTACGGCAGCATCGGAAGAACTTACTCGGAAAGTTCAGCATTTGACAAGTGCCTGGAGTATCAATTTAAAGCTTTAGAAGCCTTTGAAACCATCGGCGATTTGCAATTGCAATACATCACCCTATACAACGTAGCCAATACCTATTTGCAAATGGGCGATGCCACCCGCTACAAAACTTATAAAGACAAAGCTTTAGAAGTAAAAACACAGATGGAATCGCAGCAAAAAGAGGTACCCAAAACCTTGATACCCCTCACCGCTGGACCTGTCATTGCACACGAATCCAAAAAAGTAAAAAAAGAATGGGATACTCTTTTTTATGCGCAAAAAATCAAAGAAGCTACTCTTGCAAAAAATGACCCCGAAAAAGCGGATGCCCTTTTAAAACAAGGAAGAATTTACTTAGAACAAAAGAATACCACAGCGGCACTGAAACGGTTACAAGAAGCGTTATCCTTGGTAAAAACTTCGCCCAACCTCCCGACTGTGGCATTAATTGAAAAGCATTTAGGCGATGCCTATTTCCAAAAATATACCCAAGATGCTTCTTCAAAAACACTACAAACGGCGCTGTCATTTTACCTAAAGGCTTTTGAAAAAATGAAAAATCAAAAGCGAAATATAGACGCAGTCGATACCTGTGCCAAAATCGCGCGTGTTTATGAAAAGTTGGGCAATTTTCAAAAAGCCTACGACTATGCGCAATTGCGGAGTCAGTTTAATGATGCTATTTTTAATGCCAAAACTAAAGCCACTTTAAAAAATCTTGAAGACCGCTATATCATTGCCCAAAAATCCCGTGAGCTACGTCTAAAAGCGTTGGAATTAGAAAATAAAAAAAAGGAGCAACAACTGTTGTATGGCGGTATCATTGTCTTGTTCCTTGGTGGTTTCTTTCTGGTTTTTCAAAATTACCAACGAAAAAAAACCAATCAAAAACTACGTCAGCTTAACCAGGAATTGGATCAAGCCAACAAAGTAAAAACGCGATTTTTCAACATCTTAAATCACGATTTACGGGCACCCGTTTCCAATCTCATTCATTTCTTGCATTTGCAAAAAGAACATCCCGAACTCATGGATGAAGCGACCAAAACACGCTTGGAAAATAAAACCATCACGGGTGCAGAAGACCTCCTGCACTCGATGGAAGACATTTTGTTGTGGAGTAAAGGACAAATGGAGCAATTTAAACCACAAGCCTCACAAGTAAATCTTGCCGAACTCTTCGCTGATACGCGTAAGGTTTTTTCGGGCTACTCACACATTCAATTTAAGTACACTATCCCAGAGCAATTACATCTGCTTACGGATGAAAATTGTTTAAAAACAATCGTTCGAAACCTTACCAGTAATGCCATCAATGCCTTTGTTCAAGCAGAAGATGCTCAAATTACGTGGTCGGCTTGGCAAGATGAACATGGCGTTTGTTTATGTATAGAAGATAATGGCCCGGGGGCAACCGAAGAACAATTTCGAGCGCTTTTTGATGCCGCAGCTCCAGTAGGAACCAAGTCGGGTTTAGGATTGCACCTTATTCGAGACTTAGCACAATTGATTCAATGCACGATAGAAGTTCAATCCAATCCCGGAAAAGGAACAACAATATCCTTACGTTGGAAATAAAAAAAAGCCCGACTTAAAAATCGGGCTTTTTCATTCACTTTCGTATATCCGTTATAATAACGCATCGATTGCATCGGTGTAGGTTTTTTTCGGAGCTACTCCTACTTGTCTTCCTACTACCTCTCCATTTTGGAACACCAAAACGGTGGGAATGTTACGCACTCCGTATTTAGCGGCAAACTCTTGATTGGCGTCTACATCGACTTTGCCAACCACTGCTTTGCCCTCATATTCTGATGAAATTTCATCGATTACTGGACCTACCATACGACACGGACCGCACCAAGCTGCCCAAAAATCAACCAAAACTGGTTTATCAGATTGCAATACTACTTCTTCAAAAGTAGCATCGGTAATTGCTAATGCCATGCTATTCTTATTTAAGTTATGTTTTCCTATTTAAAGCACAAAGATAACCAAATCTATGGGCCCGCCATCGACATTAAGATTACTTTTAGTTATTTTTTAATTGGTGAAAACAATACTAATTCAATTTAAAGTTGAGTTGCATTTTTTCTAATTCACTCAACAAATCCCTTGAAATTTTAATTTTCACTTTACGGCTAGGCATGGCCAAATGCGTAACAACGCGAAGTTCTTCGGTATCGGCGGGCAATTCGTCTACAAAGGCCTCACTGTCCTCCAACGTTTCATCGCCCTCTACAGCAGGCACTTCAACCGCTTTAATGACCGCTTCTGCTTTCTTTTTCACCCGTTCGAGTTCCATCACCTCAAAACTAATCGGATGTTCGCCTTTATGCGCTTGAAATAAGGCTGCCAATTGTTCAATCATCGCTTGATGCAACTCTTGGATATTCATTTGTATGACCAGCTTCTTGGCAAACGTAGGCAGTACATCGGCCAATAATTTGGCGTCTTGAAAGGTAATTCGAGGATCTGATTTTTTACCCGTTTCCCGATTTACCCATCCTTCACGCACCAATACTTTAAAAAACACAAACTGATTGTTGACCAAAAAATGACGGAATTTTAAATATTCTTCATCAAAAATGCGGAACTCATGGTTTTCGTCGTAGCCTTCCAAGGTGAACATGGCCCAATCTTTTCCATTTTTCCCGGTTTTGAACTGTACATTGGTCACAATCCCGCCAAAAGTTAGTGTTTTATTAACCAACGGCTCTAGTTGCTTCAAATGTTCCAAACGTACATTACAGAAATATTTCATTTCAAAACGATAATCATCCAAGGGATGTCCCGAAATATAAATCCCAACCACCTCTTTCTCCCGGGCTAACTTGGCCATAGTGGTCCACTCTTCACAGGGGGGAATTTGGGGTTCGGCAATTTGAATTTCACTGGCTTCGCCAAAAAGACTGACTTGAGCCGAATTTTCGTTTTCTTGAAACTTGGCACCATACCGAATGGCTTTTTCCAAGAAAGTAATTCCATCGCCATCATGGTGAAAATATTGGGCACGGTGGGTAGCTTCAAAGCCATCGAATCCGCCTGCCAAAGCTAGATTTTCAAAGGCTTTTTTATTGGCTGCACGCAAGTCAATTCGCTTCGCCAAATCAAAAATAGAGCGGTATTTTCCTTCTTTTCGTTGCGCTACTATCGTATCAACTGCACCTTGCCCCACGCCTTTTATGGCTCCCATTCCAAAACGAACGGCATAGTCTTCGTTTACGGTAAATTTATAGAACGACTCGTTTACATCGGGACCCAACACTTTCAATCCCATGCGTTTACACTCTTCCATAAAGAACGAAACTTGTTTAATGTCATTCATATTATTGGAAAGTACGGCCGCCATATACTCTGCAGGATAATGGGCTTTGAGATAGGCCGTTTGATAGGCGACCCAAGCATAACAAGTGGAGTGGGATTTGTTGAAAGCGTAACTCGCGAAAGCTTCCCAGTCTTTCCAAATTTTATCCAGCTTTTCTGCATTATGTCCGTTGGCCACCGCTTGGTCGATGAACTTGGATTTCATTTTATCCAAAACATCTTTTTGTTTTTTACCCATTGCTTTCCGCAAAACGTCGGCATCCCCTTTGGAGAAATTGGCCAACTTTTGCGACAACAACATTACCTGCTCTTGGTAGACCGTAATTCCGTAAGTCTCTTTCAAATATTCTTCACAAGCATCCAAGTCGTAGGTGATGGGCTCTTCTCCGTTTTTACGACGAATAAACGAGGGAATATACTCCAAGGGTCCCGGACGATACAAGGCATTCATCGCAATCAAATCCCCAAAAACCGTAGGCTTCAACTCCTTCATATACTTTTGCATTCCCGGCGATTCATATTGGAAAATCCCTACCGTTTCCCCACGCTGGAACAACTCATAAGTTTTGACATCATCAATGGGGAAAGCATCGGGATCTAACTCGATTCCGGTGCGGTATTTCACCAGTTTACAGGTGTCTTTGATAAGGGTCAACGTTTTCAACCCCAAAAAGTCCATTTTCAATAACCCTGCACTTTCTACGACCGAGTTGTCAAATTGAGTCACAAACAGTTCAGAATCCTTGGCCGTTGCCACAGGAACATAATCGGTAATGTCGCTCGGGGTGATAATCACTCCACAGGCATGAATTCCCGTATTTCTTAAATTTCCTTCTAACACTTTCGCCTGTTGAATGGTTTCGGAACTTAAATCGCCCCCATTCGCCAATTCAATGAGCTCTTTGACTTTATCAAATTCATCTGCCCGTAACGCGGCCTTGAGTTTGTCATTTTCCAAGGAGAAAATTTTGGCCAAATTCAGGTTATTCGGAATCAGTTTGGCTATTTTATCGGCTTCAAACAAGGGCAAATCCAATACCCGAGCGGTATCGCGCACTGAGGATTTGGCGGCCATGGTCCCGTAGGTAATGATTTGTGCTACCTGATTGGAGCCGTATTTTTGGATAACATAATCCATAACTTTACTGCGTCCTTCGTCATCAAAATCAATATCGATATCGGGCATGGACACCCGATCAGGATTCAAGAAACGCTCAAAAAGTAGGTCGTAGGCAATCGGGTCGATGTTGGTAATTCCCAAGCAATAGGCCACAGCACTTCCCGCGGCTGAACCACGGCCTGGCCCAACAGAAACTCCCATTCTACGGGCTTCAGCGATAAAATCTTGCACAATCAAAAAGTACCCTGGATACCCGGTTCGCTCAATAGTAGCCAACTCAAAATCGAGGCGTTCGCGAATTTCTTCGGTGAGTTCAGGGTAGCGTTTTTCGGCCCCTTTGTAGGTTAGAAAACGCAAATAATTATTTTCTCCGCGTTTCCCGCCATCGTCTGTGTCTAAAGGGTCTTCAAACTCCGTAGGGATTTCAAATTTGGGCAAAAGCACTTCACGGGCTAGATCGTAAATTTCAATTTTATCGACGACCTCTGCAATATTGGTGATGGCTTCAGGAAAATCGGCAAACAGTTGCTTCATTTCGGCGCCCGATTTGAAATAGTACTCCTGATTGGGTAAACCAAATCGGTAGCCACGGCCGCGTCCAATGGGTGTAGATTGTTTTTCCCCGTCCCGCACACACAAGAGAATGTCGTGGGCATTGGCGTCTTCTTTTTTTACATAGAAAACATTATTGGTTGCCACGGTTTTAATATGATGCTTGCGAGAGAGATCAATTAATGCACTGTTTACGCGATTTTCATCCTCTTGTTGGTGCCGCATGAGTTCGATATACAAATCATCTCCAAACTGGGCTTTCCACCACAACAGCGCTTCTTCTGCTTGGTGCAAGCCGACATTAAGAATTTTGCTCGGCACTTCACCATACAAACTTCCGGTGAGCACGATAAGATCTTCTTTATACTGCTGGATAATTTCTTTGTCAATACGCGGCACATAATAAAAACCGGCCGTGTAAGCAATGGAAGCCATTTTGGCAAGATGGTGATACCCGCGTTTATTTTTGGCCAAAAAAACCACTTGATACCCGTTGTCCTTTCGGGTTCGATCTTTGTGGTTATCACACACATTAAATTCGCACCCTACTATAGGTTTGAGTATGGTTTCTGTGGGTGTTTCCCCTGCTTCAAGGGCTTGTTCATTTTTTTGTTTGGCCGTTTTATTGTGCGCCATAACGTCTCGCACAAAGTGAAAAGCCCCCATCATATTGCCGATATCGGTCATGGCTACGGCAGGCATTTTGTGTTGCACGGCCGCTTGCACCAAATCTTTTACGGATATCGTCGACTGTAGTACAGAGAATTGCGTATGGTTGTGCAAATGCACGAATTCAACCGTCGCCATTTCAGCCTGTCCTTGTGCGATATCTTGATGCGAAATCGGTGTGGCTGGGGTGGGATTGGCTTTTTTGCGAAGCTCCTCTGATTCCTTTTTCAAGTTCAAATGGGTCAACCCAACGGGAGGTATAGGCTGAGGATTTCGCGCTTTAAATTGCTGGAAATAGTCGAACGTAACACCGAGTTCGGTTTTGGTGAAAATTTCTCGTCGAATCAACTCCAAGAAACAGCGAGTTGTTGCCTCCACGTCGGCAGTGGCATTGTGCGCCTCCCCAAAAGGTTCCCCAAACAGGTATTCATGTAATTCGGTTAGCGTGGGCAGTTTGTAACGTCCCCCGCGACCACCCGGAAGTTGCAATAAACCGGCTGTAACCTCGGTACACGTGTCTAAAACGGGAAGTTGTGATAATGCAGTAGGAATTCCCGCGCGATGAAACTCACACCCCATGATATTGACATCAAAACCGACATTTTGCCCTACTATAAATTTTGTTTGGGCCAGTGCGGCATTGAATTTTAGTAGCATTTCACGTAAATCTACCCCGTACTTATGGGCCAACTCAGTTGAAATGCCATGAACCCGTTCGGCATCATACGGAATATCATAGCCTTCGGGAATCACTAAATAATCTTGGTTGTCTATAAGATTACCCCATTCGTCATGCAACTGCCAAGCAATTTGTACTGCTCTTGGCCAATTATCGGTATCGGTAATAGGAGCGGCCCAATTGCGGGGTAATCCTGTAGTTTCGGTATCAAAAATTAAATACATAGTCGCTTTATAAGGCTTAAAAACACCCTGCCTTTCGTTTCAAAAATACACTTTCGCGTGAGAAGATTCAAGGAATAGTTATCAACAAAAAAAGCTGTCTCGTTAAAGACAGCTTTCTATAATTTATGAAATTTTGACCCTTACGGTTCGGGGAAAATAGGGATTTGATAGAAGGTCCCGTATTGGAAATTCACCAAGTCACCGCCTAAAGGGTTGGTAGTAGTTTGTACTGCATTAAATTTAAATTCTCCCGAAATGATGGTTCCGTTATTTTGCGTAATTTTTATTTCACCATTACTTCCTTCTACATTAAGCACGCGAACACGTCCAAGTCCATTACCGCCTACCACAGTAATTACATCACCGGCTTTGTATCCGTTTCCGGGGGAGGCTACGCGAGCTGCTGTGATTGCTCCTGCCGCATTTGTGGATATCGAAACCGTGAGTCCGCTACCACTTCCTCCAGTAGTGGGGTAGGAACCACTACACGTGACTACACCTGCTACAGTTGTACAATTGGCGGTGTACCCCGACCCTCCCGCTACGATACCTGAAGCGATATTGGCTACAGGGCCGTTGATAATTTTTGTTTCATACGCCAATTCGATGTCGTTGAACGAAGATTGATACGTTGCTTTGATTCCTGTATTGGAGGTTCCAAAGAAATAGGTACCTGGATTTCCATTGGCCACACGCAATTCAACCTCTTCATCTTCAGCCAAAGCTACAAAACGAATAGCGTTGGTTGAAGCCGATTTATAGGCTTTTACATCAATTCCTCGAAATAAAATGCCGTCGCGATAGGCTTGAAAACCCGGATCGTTAAATTTAATTTCTTCTGAACAAGAAGAAAAAGTCAACACAACTAGAAATAGGGCAATTAATTTTTTCATGTACGTAATTATTCGGTATTTGTAATACAAAAATAGTTTTTTTAAGGAATTACACCCTATTTTTTATGGTTTTTATCGGGCAACGCTATTTTTTTGAGTTCGAGTAATTTGAATTAAAATGTTTTGTATATTTGCGCCCTCAATAACCGGGGTCGAGTACCCCATAAACAAATCATTCGATTATGTCAGTAAAAATTAGATTACAAAGACATGGTAAAAAAGGGAAACCTTTTTACTGGATTGTAGCCGCCGATGCGCGTGCCAAAAGAGATGGTAAATTCTTAGAAAAAATTGGAATCTACAATCCGAACACCAACCCTGCAACGGTAGAATTACATTTAGACAAAGCGGTTCAGTGGTTACACAATGGTGCACAACCTACCGATACTGCACGTGCTATTTTATCGTACAAGGGAGCTTTGTTGAAGCATCACTTGGATGGTGGTGTACGCAAAGGCGCTTTGACGCAAGAGCAAGCTGATGCTAAATTAGCAGCTTGGTTGGAAGAAAAAGCAGCGAAAGTAAACGCTAAAAAAGACGGTTTGTCTAAAGCGAAAGATGATGCTAAAGCAAAAGCATTGAAAGCTGAAAAAGAAATCAACGAAAAACGTGCTAAAGCCGCTGAAGAAGCTTTGAAAGCTGCTGAAGCAGAAGCAGCAACAGAGGAAGTTGCGGAAGAAGCAGCTGAAGCAGCTACTGAAGAAGTAGTGGCTGAAGTGGCGACAGAAGAAGCTCCTGCGGTTGAGGAAGCTCCAGAAGCTCCTGCTGCTGAAGAAACTAGCGAAGAAGCTTAATTCGTTATCCAGCGGTAATGCGAAAGAAAGACTGTTTCTATCTCGGCAAAATCGCGAAAAAATTTAGCTTCAAAGGAGAAGTCCTACTCTATTTAGATACGGATCAACCCGAATTATATGAAAATATGGAATCAGTTTTTGTCGATTTAGGCAAAAATCTGGTTCCATTTTTTATTGAAACAGCACAACTCCACAAAGGAGATTTTCTCCGCGTCAAGTTTGAAGACGTCGATTCTGAAGCCGAGGCCGATGAAATTCTAGGCAGTGAAGTTTACCTTCCCCTTTCGGCGCTCCCTCCTCTTGAGGGAAATCAGTTTTATTTCCACGAAATTATTGGGTTTGCCGTGGAAGATCAGCGCTTAGGCCCTATAGGTGAAATTGTAGGCGTAAACGATACGACAGCCCAGCCCCTATTTGAAATTGAATGGAATACCCGCCAAATTCTTGTTCCCATGATTGACGATTTCATTATCGAAGTAAATCGCGCCCAAAAGAAAATTGTACTCAATACGCCTGAAGGATTGGTGGATTTATATCTTTAAGAAATTCCAATAAAAAAATCCTAAATTCCAATACTTTAAACACCTCCCGAAGCATCGGGACCAATTTTTTAAACGCCAAATCAAGATTTTATGGAAAAGCCTTATGACTTAGAAGAAAGAACCTATTTATTTGCAAAAAACTGTCGGATATATGTCCGAAAACTTCCCAAAACAATTTCAAACCTAGAAGATGGAAAACAACTCGTTCGTTCATCGGGTTCGGTTGGAGCGAATTACATGGAAGCAAATGAAAAACTTGGCGATAAAGACTTTTTGTTTAAAATAAAAATATCCCGAAAAGAAGCAAAAGAATCGAAATATTGGATACGATTATTGCAAGAATTAAATCCTGATTATAGTGAAAACTCGATTTCATTATTTGAGGAAGCCGATGAACTAAGAAAAATATTTTCAGCCATTATATCCAAAAGTTCTTCCTAATTTTGCCCATCGGAATTTCCCCAATTTTGGAATTTCGGGATTTTTTGGAATTTGGAATTTTACAGATTGGAATTTCCCCACTTAGATTTTACCCCTATGTTTCAATTCAAACAATTCACCATTGAGCAAGATCGTTGTGCTATGAAAGTAGGTACCGATGGGGTGCTCTTGGGTGCTTGGACGCCTTTGGATCATCATCCGTTTTCGATTTTGGATATTGGAACAGGTACCGGACTCATCGCTTTGATGCTTGCCCAACGAAGCGCAGCCGAACACCTTGACGCGCTTGAAATCGATGCCGATGCTTTTGAACAAGCCGTTGAAAATTTTGAGAACTCCCCTTGGAACGACCGTCTCTTTTGCTTTCATGCCTCGCTGGACGATTTTATGGAGGAATTGCAAGACGAAACATATGATTTGATCGTTTCCAATCCACCTTTTTATACAGAAACCGTTTCGTCGGGCAGTGAACACCGCGATCGTGCCCGTCAAAATCAATCGTTGCCTTTTGAAGATATCCTGGAAGCTGCGGGTATTCTGCTTTCGGAGATTGGAGTGCTTGCCCTTATTATTCCTTCCAAAGAAGAGGAACGAATTATTGATTTGGCTCGTGAGAACGAATTGTATCCTTTTAAAATTACCCACGTACAAGGCACGCCCACTAGCCCCGTAAAGCGCAGCCTTCTTGCCTTTTCACGAGAACAACGCTCCCTGACTACTGACAGCTTGGTTATCGAACTTGAACGCCACTGCTATACCGAAGCCTATCGCGCTCTTACCGACGACTTTTATTTGGATAAAAAATAAGATGATCGTATACAATCCCTAGAATTAACAAAATTTTGGAACAGGAGCACTTTGGGAATTTGTACTTTCGTTGTACTAACTTTTCTGGTATGAAAACGGCTCTCGGTTTCTTTTTCCTTCTCTTTGCTTTCACCGATGCTCTGGGCCAGAGTTTTCGCATACAGGGCACTTTGCGCTCGCAAGAAATGTGGATTTCAAAAGCCGATATTGCCAATTCCCGAACACAAAAACATGTCACGTCAGCGCCTGATGGTTCCTTTTCTATTGACGTGGCCTTAAATGATGTACTTTACATTGTACACCCTGATTTTGAAATAAAAAAAATCACTATTGTGAGTGAAACCGTTTGGCTTTACGATATTGAACTTACTCCCAAAGCGATTCAATTGGATGAGGTAGCGGTCGACAATCTTAGCAATGTTAAAGTAAGTGTCAGCCCGGGCGAGCAACGGTTGGCGGAGTTAAAAAGAGAAGAATTGCGCTCGTATACGGGAGTGTATGACGGATCCATGCCCTACGGGGTGAATTTTGTATCCTTGTTTAAAGGAATTGGGAAACTTTTTAAAAAGAAAAAAGAGGAACCTACAGCCAACGCCGAAACCCTCGACCAATTTATAGATCGTCATTTTACAGAAGATTACTGGACGACAACCTTACGCTTAAAGCCCGAAGAAAAGGTGCCATTTTTAAAATTTTGTATGGAAGATCCCCAGCTGCAAACCCTGTTGGCACGGGAGAATGGTTTAGAATTGACGGAATTTTTTCTCCAAAAAAAGAAGGCGTTTCAAGTCCAAACCACCCTTGTAGCTCCCAAGCCCTAGCATCCTGACCTGCCTGCCGGCAGGTAGGTAGGAGCGGCATCCTCCCGACGCAAGGTGGGAGAACTAACTTCACCGGAAGGCAAGTACAGCGGATAGCAGGAAAAAGCTTCAAAAAATAACAACTGTTCGTTTTATTCTGAAAGGGGTTTTGTTAAATTTGCAAACGTTTTCGTAAAATAACAATCCGACGGTAAATCCGTTAACAACAAACAAACACATGAAACCAGACTTATTTCAAGCTCCCGACTATTATTTGTTGGATGATTTATTGACAGACGAACATAAATTGGTACGTGAAGCGGCTCGTGCTTGGGTGAAACGCGAAGTTTCTCCGATCATTGAGGACTATGCCCAACGTGCTGAATTCCCAACACAAATTATCAAAGGTTTGGGAGAAATTGGTGGTTTTGGTCCTTACATTCCCGTGGAATATGGCGGTGCAGGATTGGATCAAATTTCATACGGCTTGATCATGCAAGAGATTGAGCGCGGCGACTCTGGGGTACGTTCAACCTCATCGGTGCAATCGTCTTTGGTGATGTATCCGATTTGGAAATACGGAAATGAAGCACAACGCATGAAGTACCTTCCTAAATTGGCAACGGGTGAAATGATGGGTTGTTTTGGCTTGACCGAACCCGACTTTGGGTCGAATCCGGGGGGTATGGTTACCAACTTTAAAGACATGGGCGACCATTATTTGTTGAACGGTGCCAAAATGTGGATTTCAAATGCTCCGTTTGCGGATATCGCCGTGGTTTGGGCCAAAAACGAAGAAGGTCGTATTCACGGATTAATCGTAGAACGCGGTATGGAAGGGTTTTCTACGCCCGAAACACACAACAAATGGTCGTTACGCGCTTCGGCGACTGGAGAATTGATTTTTGACAATGTAAAGGTTCCTAAAGAAAATTTATTACCCAACAAATCCGGATTGGGTGCGCCCCTAGGCTGCTTGGATTCGGCGCGTTATGGAATTGCTTGGGGAGCGATTGGTGCTGCGATGGACTGTTATGACACCGCTTTACGTTATGCGAAAGAGCGCATCCAATTTGACAAACCGATTGCAGCCTATCAATTGCAACAGAAAAAATTGGCCGAGATGATTACCGAAATCACCAAAGCCCAATTATTGACGTGGCGTTTGGGTGTTTTGAGAAACGAAGGAAAAGCGACTACCGCTCAAATTTCGATGGCAAAACGCAACAACGTGGATATGGCGATCAACATTGCGCGTGAGGCCCGTCAGATATTAGGCGGTATGGGAATCACGGGAGAATACTCGATTATGCGTCACAGCATGAATTTGGAATCGGTGATTACCTACGAGGGAACGCATGATATCCACTTGTTAATCACAGGGGCTGATATTACGGGAATCCCAGCATTCAAATAAAATAACTTCCTTTTATACAAAAAATGCTTCACAAGTTGTGAAGCATTTTTTTTGGTAGTACATGAGATTTTACTTTGGATTCAGCGCTTGATCAATTCTGGCGATTAAATCAGCGATATGAAATTTGCTTAAACGATCGGTTGTCGTAGCATTGGCCACTTTCAATTGATTTTTCAGTTCTATTAAATGACCGCGTGCAATCGAAGGCAAATCGGTATCGACCATAACGATGCGTCTTCCGTTAAAATTGGCCACCGCACTTTTATCCAATTTGATCGCATCAATCAGTTTTGAAACAAACGCTTTTTGCAAATTTCTTCGGTACACATCAATCGGGGTATTGGATTTAAGTTCCGAGAAAATTCCGTTTTTCAAATCGCTCATCAATTCGTCTACCGAGTAATTATCTTTTCCTAACGAAGCGGTTTCCATCAAACGGGCCATTCGATCCAACGACATTAAACTGGATAACGTACCTTCTTGTATTCCACGCATGAGTTCGACTCCTTTATCGGGATAAATTTTTGCCAAGATATTTTGATCCAACAACCAAGTAGGTGTTTTAAACAATTGCTTATTCAAAAAGTCTACCGCTTCATTTTGAATGCTTGACGGCACCGTTTCGTATTCGTTGCCTTGCATGTCATAGGTTTTTGGGGTCTCATAAATTCCGCCCACATTTTTCGTCACATGACCCATATAGCGTCTAAACTGACCCACCAAAGCGGTGTACATGTCTTCTAGTTCCGAATAATCTTCGCCCTTTTCTTTACTCCATTCGATAAGGTTGGGTAAAATGTATTTTAAATTTTTAATCCCATATTCGGAGGCTTTCATGGCATTATCGCCTAAATCTTCTGTTTGATAACGCGGGTCAAAAGGACTACTTTCGGTACCAAACCAAAGACGGCGATTTTTGTAGGCTTCTTTGGTCATTTCGTTGAGCAAGGCTTTTTCCTCCTCTTCCGATTTCGCATCTGCAAAATAGGAATATCCCCATTTGATGGCCCATTTATCATAATCGCCAATACGCGGGAATAGATCGGTGACCCCATCGCCGGGTTGCGCCACATAATTAAATCGGGCATAATCCATAATGGAAGAGGTGTGACCGTTTTTCTTTTGGTATTCGGGATTTCTTAACATTTCCACCGGTGTAGCATTACTTGCTCCCATATTATGTCGTAAACCAAGCGTATGGCCTACTTCGTGAGCGGCTACAAAACGAATGAGTTCGCCCATTAACTGATCGTCAAATTTTTTATTTCTTGCTTTGGGATCGACTGCCGCGGTTTGAATGAGATACCAATCGCGCAACAAACTCATAATATTATGGTACCAACCGATGTGACTTTCCATAATTTCCCCTGTTCTCGGGTCGTGCACGTTCGGACCGTAGGCATTTTGGATATCGGCAGCAAAGTAGCGCAACACCGAAAATCGGGCGTCTTCCAAACTCATGGTCGGATCGTTTTCAGGCCAATATTCGCCGCGAATAGCGTTTTTCCACCCTGCGCCTTCAAAGGCTACTTGCCAATCGTCAATTCCTTGTTTAATGAAAGGTTTCCACTTATCAGGTGTTGCCGGGTCGATATAATAAACAATCGGCTTAAGGGGTTCGATCAACTCGCCTCGTTTTTGTTTTTGAGCGTCTTCTTCATTTTTTGGTTCCAAACGCCAGCGAACCGCAAAAATATCGGTATCGGCTTTATGCGATTCTTCTTCAAAAACACTGTATCGGTTGGCAAAATACCCTACCCGTTTATCAAAAGTACGCTTGCGCATGGGCTTTTCGGGCAATAAAATAAAAGAAGTATTCAATTCCATAGTTACTACCCCAGCATCTAAACCTGCAGGTAAATCAACGCCAATTTTAGGTGCGGGTGTTCTGGAGATTTGAGGTGCTACCGTGGTAAATGTTTTCGTCGTTCTGATTTCGGTATTAATAGGGAAACTTTTTACAAATTGAATGAACGATTTATCTTTTTGAAACGCTTGGATGCTTAACAATTGCTTTTTGATCGGGTCCAAGGAAAAGGTTTGCACATCGGCTTCAAAAGTGGGAGTCATGTCAATTACACTGGCCACATTTTCTTTGCCGGCCTCGTCTTTTTTGTAGGCTAAAATGTCATAAATCCCAATAATAGGATCGGCGCTGGAGTTTCGCACCGATTGGGTGATGGGTTTGTCTTCCTCTTTGGCCATGATCACATAGGTGATGGAACGCAAAATGATGGTGTTGTTTAACCCTTTTTCAAAACGAACGACCTGTCGATTTACTTCTTCCCCACCAAAAATTCCACCTCCAGCGGGTGTTTTGGAATACCGTGTGGTGGTCATAATTTCTTTTCCGATAAGGGAATTTGGAATTTCAAACAAGTATTTATCTGCAACCTTGTGCACATCGATCAAGCCTTTTTGAGTGATGGCCGTTGAATCGATTACTTTTTTGTAGGGTTTGGGCTCTTTCTTACCCTCGGGTTTCTTGGCTTCTTGTGCAGGTGGCGCTGTATTTTTATCTTTTTTCTGAGCGATAATTTCTGTACTTAAAAAAAGTAAAAGCAGTACAAAAACTTTTAAAGATTGGTTATACATATTCGTAAGTTTAGTTGGTTAAAAATACAATTAAGAACGAACAATGTCGTGTTTTATATCAAAATTAACATCTTGTGTTTAGAGCAAATTCTTTATTTACACTCCCGCTTGAGAAAGATTCTCATAAGGGTTGGAATAACCTTTCAAAAAAAATCAAACAATAAATAAAATTGATATAAAATACTTCTTGTATTTGAGAAGCATTTTTATTTTTACAAAAAAATACTATGCAAATTTCAGACATAAACGGTGCTCTTCAACCGTTGAAAGACCAATTGCTACAGCATCCGCTTTACGATAAAATTCGAACCCTTGACGATTTACACTGTTTCCTAGAACACCATGTCTATGCGGTTTGGGATTTTATGTCGTTGTTAAAAGCGTTACAACAGCAACTCACCTGTACCACAACGCCATGGTTACCTGTAGGGAATCCTGAAGTACGCTATTTGATTAATGAAATTGTTGTGGCGGAAGAAACAGACCTTGCGATGGATGGAAAACGCCAAAGTCATTTTGAGATGTACTTGGACGCCATGAACCAATGCGGAGCCAATACGCTGGCGGTTCAACGCTTTTTGGAGGATATTCAAAAAACGCAAAACATATTTGTTTCCATCAAACATGCGGAAGTGCATCCGAAGGTACGCGCATTTTTAGACTTCACCTTTCGGGTCATTGAAGAAGGGAAGGCGCATAAAATTGCAGCTGCTTTTACTTTTGGGAGAGAAGATTTGATTCCGACGATGTTCACTGAGATTTTAAAGAACTTCCAGCAAAATTTCCCACAAACCGATTTGTCAAAGCTAATTTATTACTTTGAACGTCATATCGAATTGGATGGCGATGAGCACGGTCCGATGGCGATGCAAATGATTACAGAACTTTGTGGAGACAGCGCAACCAAATGGAATGAAGTGCTCGAAGTTTCCCAACAAGCTTTGGAAAAACGCCTTGGTTTATGGGATGCGATTGAAGAGATGGTTGTAGAAAAAGCGAGTTGCGTTTAAAATCACTGCTTATGAAACAATGGTGTAGATGGAGTTTCCTTGGCTTACTGCTTATATTGGTTAGCTGTTCCTCTGAGAAAGAGGTGAACGCTCCGCCCGATACCCGTGTGCTCAAAATTCTGGCGTTGGGCGATAGTTACACCAAAGGCGAATCGGTTTGTAGTACCTGCAATTTCCCGACACAACTTCGCGACAGTATCAATGCCCCCGTCGCGGCAACGGACTTTCTGAGGTGCAAATCATTGCCCAAACAGGTTGGACCACTCCGCAACTCAAAAATGCCATCAATCAAACCAATCCGCCGAATACATTTGACTTGGTTACCCTTTTGATTGGGGTGAACAATCAATACCAAAACATGCCGTTTAGTTTTTATGAAAATGATTTCCCAGAACTGGTTCAAAAAGCGATTGAAAAAGCAGGAGGCGATCGAAATAAGGTAGTGGTTCTCTCGATTCCCGATTATGCGTTTACCCCATTTGGCAACGGGAATACCTCGATTTCGGCGGCACTGCAAACCTACAACCAGTTTGCTTCCGATTATTGTGCGAGCCAACAAATAAGTTTTGTATACATTACCGATATCACCCAGCTCGGGTTACAGCAACCGGCATTGGTCGCGCAAGACGGCCTTCATCCTTCCACCTTAGCCTATACGCGATTTGTAGAGCGATTGTTACCCGTCGTTATGCCTAAACTTGGCTTGTAACTAAGCATAAGGGGCCAATTCAATAGCCAAACCATCAATTTCAGGTGTGAGATGAATTTGACAACCCAATCGGCTGTTGTCTTTAACGTTGTAAGCTTCCCACAACATGGCCTCTTCATCGGGATTTTTTTCGGGTAATACGATGTCGTTCAAGACATAACACTGACAGGAAGCACACATGGCCATCCCGCCGCAAACGCCTATCGTTCCCTCGGGGGCCAATTCATACGCCCGCACCAACTCCATGAGGTTCATGTTCATGTCTGTGGGGGCTTGTACTTCGTGGGTTACCCCGTCACGATCGGTAATGGAGATTGTAATATCGGTTGCCATACGTTATTCAATTGATTTCACCACCGCTTTCTCCGCTTCTTTTCGGGTACCGTCAAAACCGTCTACTCCTGAAACCGTAGTGTATTTCAATACATAGCGTTTGCCGGGGTTCAAACGATTGTACACACTTTGACACATTAAGGTCGCTTCATGGAAACCGCACAAAATGAGTTTCAACTTGCCAGGATAGGTATTGACATCGCCAATAGCATAAATTCCTTCTATATTGGTTTGGTAGTCTAAGGCATTGTTGACTTTAATCGCATTTTTCTCAATTTCCAAGCCCCAATTGGCGATAGCACCCAATTTGGGAGTTAACCCAAACAAGGGGATAAAATAATCGGTTTCGAGAATTTGCTGTGCACCGTTGCAATCCAACGTTAAACGCTCTACATGCCCTTCGCCTTCGATGGCGGTTATTTCGGCGGGAGTGATTAAGGTGATTTTGCCTAATTTTTTGAGTTCTTGTACTTTTTCCACCGAATCCAAAGCGCCACGGAATTCGTTACGACGGTGAACCAAAGTCACTTCACGCGCTACATTCGACAAGAAGATACTCCAATCCAGTGCCGAATCACCACCGCCCGCAATCACGATGCGTTTGTCGCGAAACAATTCGGGATCTTTTACAAAGTATTCCACCCCTTTTTCTTCATAGGCAGCAATGTTGTCGATCAAGGGTTTTCGGGGTTCAAACGTACCCAAGCCACCGGCAATCGCTACGGCTTTGGCATGGTGCTTGGTTCCTTTATTGGTGGTCACGATAAACGTTCCATCGTCGCATTTATCGATGGTTTCGGCCGTTTCGCCTAGGGTAAATCCGGGTTGAAACTGTTTGATTTGCTCCATCAGGTTGTTGACCAAATCGCCAGCCATCACTTCGGGAAATCCGGGAATGTCAAAAATGGGCTTCTTTGGATAGAGTTCGGCCAACTGCCCGCCCGGTTGGGGTAAGGCATCGATTAAGTGGCATTTCATTTGAAGCAAACCCGCTTCAAACACCGCAAATAATCCGGTGGGGCCCGCGCCTATAATTAGAATATCGGTTGTAATCATCGTGTTTTGGGTTTGAAATACGGCACAAAAATCGCGAACCGTATTTTTCTAATCTATGATAAATGTCATCGGCAGCAGGGGTTGCGCGAGGGATTGCGGCTTTGTTTGAGCGCGCCGTTAGGACGCGAGTGCCAAAAGCCCGACCCCGAGGATGGACACACGTGATGAATACACCCATGTGGACCTCGAGGGACGCGCCCCAACCTACTCTTTAGGAAACGTTTTCTACAGTTTCAATTTGAGGAGCATAGCGTTTGATGGTCGTTTCGACCCCTGCTTTGAGCGTCATTTGATTGACACTACAACCGGTGCAAGCGCCTTCAAAGCGGACTTTCACGTGTTTGTCATCTTCCACCGAAACCAAGGTAATATCGCCACCATCGGAATTCAAAAACGGACGAATTTCCTCGAGGGCTTTCTCAATATTTTCAATTAATTGATCCTGACTCATGTTCTCAAAAAGTATAAAATCCCAGTGCGGCAGGCACCGCGCTAGGCATGATGAATTAATTTATTTCTTTACCGCCGAACAGCCTGCCATCGTAGTAATTTTGATCGCTTCGGTAGGAGGCAAATGTTCGTTGCGCTGCACCACTTCGGACACTACGTTACGCGCAATGGCTTCGTATACTTGTTCCAGTGGCGAGGCCGTTTGTAAAGCCGCTGGTCGACCGAAATCGCCTGCCTCACGGATGCTTTGTACCAAAGGCACTTCTCCCAAAAACGGCACCTGAAGGTCTTCGGCCAAATGCTTCGCGCCTTCTTTTCCAAAAATATAGTATTTGTTGTTGGGCAATTCTTCGGGCGTGAAATACGCCATGTTTTCGATGATTCCGAGTACCGGCACATTGATGGCTTCCGATTGGAACATGGCTACCCCTTTGCGCGCATCGGCCAAGGCTACAGGTTGCGGCGTACTCACCACCACGGCTCCTGTGACGGGCAACGACTGCATAATCGACAAATGAATGTCGCCTGTACCCGGCGGCAAATCGATCAGCATAAAGTCCAAATCCCCCCACGCCGCATCAAAAATCATTTGATTCAACGCTTTGGCTGCCATCGGGCCACGCCAAATCACCGCTTGACCAGGCGCCGTGAAGAATCCGATGGAAAGCAACTTGATTTCGTAACTCTCAATCGGTTTCATTTTCGACTTACCATCGACTTCAATCGACAACGGTTTTTCGGTTTCTACGTCAAACATAATCGGCATCGAAGGACCATAAATATCGGCATCCAAAACACCAACTTTAAAGCCCATTTTGGCCAAGGTTACCGCCAAATTGGCTGTAGTGGTTGACTTCCCAACGCCTCCTTTTCCAGAAGCTACAGCAATAATATTACTGATGCCCGGTATGGGTTGCCCTTTGATTTCATTTTTCTCGGGGACTTCTACTTTGATATTAACTTTCACTTCAGCCTCGGGAGAAAACTGCTCGTGAATCAATTTGCGAATATCGTCTTCTGCGCGTTTTTTAATGTGCATAGCAGGCGTTTTCAACACCAAATCGACCACAACTTCGTTGCCAAACGTAACCACATTTTTAACAGCGCCGCTCTCTACCATATTTTTTCCTTCACCCGCCACCGTAATGGTTTCAAGCGCTTGAAGAATTGCTTTGCGTTCTAACTTCATTTTTATTAAGACTGATTTTAGATTGCAAAGATACAAGGAAATACAAAGAAACGACCGTTAAAGCTTTCAAAATGTTTTGCGGAAAAAAACGACTAATTTGCGCTTACATCCTTGTTTTTAGTTGGATGAGAAGGAAGCACCCCCACGGTTTTTACCACCCTGCTCCTGCCCTTTGTTGCTATCGGCCGGCCGTCGGATAAAGCGTCCTCCCGCCGGCAGGATATCCACGTCGGTCAGGCCTAGCGAGGAGGTTAAGAAATCCTTACAGAAAATCTTTTTAGAGAGCAATACCTTTACCTTTTCATAAAGTCAAGCTTACGATCACACAACACCTATGCTATTCCTTTGTGAAAACATTATCCCATGAAAAAGCGTAAAGTAGAATTGGTCGTGATCTCCGACCTGCATTTGGGAACCTATGGCTGCCACGCCAATGAAATCTTGGAATACCTCAATTCCATCAAACCCAAAACCTTAATTTTGAATGGTGACATTATCGATATTTGGCAATTTCGAAAATCGTATTTTCCACCCGCCCACCAAAAAGTGCTCAAAAAAATCATTGGCCTCAGCGCCAAAGGAACCCGAGTGTATTATTTGACGGGCAATCACGACGAACTCTTACGCAAATTTACCGACGTGCATTTGGGCAATTTTTCGTTGCTCAACAAACTAACGCTCACCTTGGACGGGAAAAAAGCATGGCTCTTTCATGGCGACGTGTTTGACGCTTCGATCACCCACGCCAAATGGTTGGCCAAACTCGGCGGTTGGGGCTATGACATCATGATTTTACTCAACCGTATGATCAATTGGGGATTGCAAAAAATGGGAAAAGAACCCTATTCGCTCTCCAAAAAAATCAAAGCCAGTGTGAAATCGGCGGTGAAATTTATCTCCAATTTTGAAACCCTCTGCGCCGAAATTGCCATTGAAAACGGCTACGACTATGTGGTTTGTGGGCATATCCATGAGCCCAAAATCGAATCGATAACTACCAAAAAAGGAACTACATTGTACCTCAACTCGGGCGATTGGATTGAAAACTTAACCGCCCTAGAATACCATAACAAACGCTGGAAAATTTACCTCCATAAAACCGACTATCCTTCGCAGATGACTTGGGAAGAGGAGGTTAATTTTGACTACGAAAACCAACTAATCGAGCAGTTTATGGAATTGATTCGGAATTGATTTCGGGATTCCAGAAGTGGACTTTAAAATCGACAATTTGATCGTTTTCCACACGAATCCCTTCTTGCTCCAACAGTTGTTGCATCAAGTGTCTTCCCGCAAAATGATGCTTCCCGGTGAGTAACCCACTGCGATTGACTACGCGATGGGCGGGAACATCGTCCAATCCGTGACTGGCATTCATAGCCCATCCTACCATTCGTGCCGAACGCGCGGCACCCAAAGCTTTGGCGATAGCCCCATACGAAGTAACGCGTCCTTCGGGAATTTGACGCACCACGGCATACACCCGTTCAAAAAAAGAAGCTGTTTCAGGAGACGATTTCATACTAACGCAATAAATTCCACAACGTCAATAAAGCCACCAACCCAGTTATGGCACCAATTATACGGTTCATATAGCGCAGCACCCAATCGGTTTTGGACTTTAAATGACTAATAAACACGATGTAAAGATAAAACACCAAAAAAGAGCCTGAAGTTACACCAGCGACCAGGCTGAGTTCTTGTGCCAGTGAAAAATCAAAATAACCATACGACGCAAGGGTAACACTGATGACTACATAGTAGGGAATCGGCAAAAGATTTAAGGCGGAGATAAGCATTCCCATGAAAAAACGACTGCGTTTGCTTTTCAACTGAATGCGGTCACTGCCTTCTAAGGTGGGTTTTTTGGCCCAAAAGAAAAAATATAAGGTAAGTACGCCAAAAACGACCAATCCAATCGTGCGCAAGGTGGCTACTACTTCGTCGTGCTGACTGATGTAGCGCGCAAAAACAACCGAAACATAGGTTTGAACCGCTATAACCAACAAAGCGCCTGAAACAAAAATCAACGCACGCTTGATTCCATCGGTTAAACGAACTTTGGCAACGGTCATATTGATGAGCCCTGGGGGAAGTACCCCTACGATAGCCGCAATCAATCCCGTGAAAAAAGGGATGAATACTGTCATAAAACCGTGGTTAACGGAAAACTACTTGATTTTGAAACGAATATACGTAATCGCTTTGTTGATTTCCAAATATTGTTGCTCGTAAAATGTTTTTATTTCAGTAACTTCTTCGGGAGCGCCTAAGTTGTGGTAAATGTTATGGTTGGCATATACTACTTCATGACCCAGTCCGTGTAGAAGACCCAAAGTATACCCGTGCATAAATTCACTATCGGTTTTCAAATGCATCAATCCATCGGGCTTCAGGATTTTTTGGTACCGGTTTAAAAAATCGGCATTGGTCATGCGGTGTTTGGTACGCTTGTATTTGATTTGCGGGTCGGGGAAGGTAATCCAAATTTCATCGACCTCATTTTCGGCAAAAATAAAATCTACCAATTCGATTTGAGTGCGTACAAAAGCTACATTGGTCAACCCTTGTTCGGCAGCTGTTTTCGCACCGCGCCAAAAACGAGCGCCTTTGATATCGATTCCGATGTAATTCCTATTGGGATTGCGTTGGGCCAAGCCTACGGTATATTCGCCTTTACCACAACCCAATTCGACCACAACAGGATTGTCGTTATTAAAAAAGGATCGCCACATCCCGCGCTGGGGAAATCGTCCTTCCACAACCTCCTCCCGGGTGGGTTGGATAACATTGGTAAAATTGGCGTTTTCGCTGAATCGTTTTAATTTATTTTTACTGCCCACGTGATTTCTTAATGTTTTGGCAAAATTAAGGAAATCCACCGCATGACAAATTATTTTATTTTTGTTGCTGTGGAAACCCGAAAGAACATATTGGTGGCGCCGTTGAACTGGGGATTGGGCCATGCTACGCGCTGCATCCCGATTATTCGACAGTTGCTCGCGGAAGGCTTTCAGCCTATTATTGCGAGTGATGGTGCGGCCTTGGCGTTGTTGCAACGGGAGTTTCCCGCGCTAGTGCATTTGGAATTACCTTCGTATCATATTGCCTACGCCAAGAATCCGAAAAACTTCAAATGGAAATTACTCAAAAACAGTCCCAAGACAATTGCGGCCATTTTTGAAGAAAAGAAATTGGTTCGCCAATGGATCGCCGAGTATCAACTGGCCGGCATTATTTCAGACAACCGATTGGGCGTATATAGCAAAAAGATCCCGTCGGTTATCATCACGCACCAACTTACCGTACTATCGGGAAAAACCACTTGGATTTCCAGCGGATTACATCGTTTTTTTATTCAAAAATTTCAAGAATGTTGGGTACCCGATTGGGGCGGTGCGATCAATCTATCCGGAAAATTGGGGCATCCTGAAAAGCTTCCCAATACTACACGCTACCTGGGCGTATTGAGTCGCATTCAAAAAAAGAGCGTTACAACCACTATTGATTACTTGATTGTATTGTCGGGTCCCGAGCCTCAGCGGAGTTTGTTGGAAACGAAAATTCGGGAAGAGATGCGGCATTTAGATGCGCGAATAGTTATGGTGCGCGGGGTTGTAGAAGGTGCTATTGAGGAAACCTATGACCCTCCTTTTACAAGCTATAACTACCTTACCTCTGAGGGATTGACAGAAGTGTTGAATGCTGCCGAAGTGGTCATTTGCCGTTCGGGCTACACCACGATTATGGATTTGGCTAAATTGGGTAAGAAAGCCTTTTTTATTCCCACGCCGGGACAATATGAACAAGTATATTTGGCAAAGCGTTTTCACCGTGACGGTATGGTACCGCAGTGTTCTCAAAGTGATTTTACGGTGCAAAAACTTGAGTTACTTCCCTTTTATAAAGGACTCCCAAAAGCCGATGAAGAAAAATTACCCGTTGATTTGTTTCGCCTTTTCGAGGGTAAATGAAAACTCTGATCCACTACCGAAATCACTTTCAATGTAGATTTTTTCGTCGTGGCCTTCAATGATATGCTTCACAATAGACAAGCCTAATCCCGAACCGCCTTCACTGCGCGCACCACTTTTATCTACCCGATAAAAACGTTCGAAAAGACGCGGAATATGGTGTTTTTCGATGCCTTCTCCGTTATCTCGAATGCGCACTATTACTTTATTTTTCACCAAATCTTCGATCGTGACTTCAGTGGTTCCGTTCTCCTTCCCATATTTGATAGAATTCATCACAAGATTGATTAAAACTTGTTGAATTTTCTCTTTATCAGCATGCACCCGGATAGCTTTACTGTATTTCCGATCAAACATTAAAATAATATTCTTCTTGTCGGCTTGCATTTCCAACATATCGAATACACTTTGAATCAAATCAACGATGTTAAACTCGGTGTACTCTAGGGTTACCTCGCCCATTTCCAACTTGGCAATCATGTCCAAATCTTGTACGATATAGACCAATCGTTCCACTCCTTTTTGCGCACGTTCGAGGTATTTGATACGCATATTTTTGTCCTTAACCCCATCGATTAACGTTTCAATATACCCTTGAACGGTGAACAGCGGTGTTTTCAGTTCATGCGAGACATTACCCATAAATTCTCTGCGGTATTCTTCGCGAACTTTTAGATTTTCGAGTTCTAGTTTCTTGTCGGTAGCATATTTTTTTACCTCCCGCTCCAACGTGGCCATATCGGTCGTAATTGATTGGCTGCGAAGTGTGGCCGAATCCAAAAGAGAAACATCATCGTAGATTTTTTTTACCCGCTGGTAAATAAATAATTCCGAGCGGTACTGGATTACGATGATGGAAAAAATTAAAATTCCAATGGAAAAGGAAAGCGTTAATGCCAGTGAAAACTCATAGAGAATGACTTGGATTAACGTTAATAATATGGCCGAAAAAAGCGTTATATACAAGGCGGAAATTACCGCAAAGGCATATGTTTTTTTGAGTTTAATTCCCATGAATTTCATCGGTTGTAGGCGATAAAGGTACGGAAATTACAATTCAAACTTATAGCCCACCCCTTTGATGGTTTTGAAGAGATCTTCTCCAATTTTTTCACGGAGTTTGCGAATGTGTACATCTATAGTTCGACCACCCACAATTACTTCATTGCCCCATACTTTGTCTAAAATTTCTTCGCGTTTGAAAACCTTTCCAGGTTTGGAGGCTAAAAGATAAAATAATTCAAACTCCTTACGCGGTAAAATAATTTCTTCCCCATCCCGAATAATTTTATATTCTTCGCGATTGATTTCAATACCGCCGACGGTGATGTTTTCACTAGAAACCGTATCGTCTTTCAAGCGTCGAAGAAGGGCTTTTACTTTACTGACTAACAATTTGGGTTTGATGGGCTTGGCAATATAATCATCGGCGCCTGCATCAAAACCTGCCACTTGCGAATAATCTTCACTGCGTGCTGTTAAAAAGGTAATGATAGTATTGGTGAGCTCTGGGATTTTACGAATGTTTTCACAAGCCTCCATACCGTCCATTTCGGGCATCATGACATCCATAATAATAAGATGCGGACGCTCTTTTTTGGCCGCTGCAACCGCTTCTTTTCCGTTTGTAGCCGTTACAATTTTATAGCCTTCTTGCGATAAGTTGTACCCCACAATCTCTAGGATATCGGGTTCATCATCAACCAATAGAATTTTAATGTCTTTTTTCTTCATAACGTAAAGTTACGCAAAAATTTATTGGGTAAAGATAGTACATAATCTTGCGGAAGGAATACCCTCAAAATGAGTTAACAGTAATTTAATTTGTTAACATTCGGTTAATGTTTAGCCAACCTAAAGATAAATTGGGAGTAACCTGAACTTTACAAAACGAAACGTTCTTTGCCTCGAAAATAAATCAAATCATAATGAAGATAAAATTATTATTAATTCTAATTTTTTTAACCCATTTTGCTCAGGCACAAAAAGGTACAGTAAACGGAACGATTTCTGACAAAGATGCAAAAAATGCACCACTACCTTTTGCCAATGTAGTCGTTAAAGGCACAACCAACAGCGTGACCACCGATGAAAAAGGGAAATACCAATTAAAAGTTGAACCCGGAACCTACACTTTAGTTTTCAGTTTTGTGGGATATGAAACGATCGAAGAGAAAGTAACACTTAAAGCGGGGGAAACCATTACCATCAACAAAACCTTAGGGTCAGGAAGCTATAAATTGGAAGACGTAGTAATCACTACGAGCCGACGAAAAAACACCGAATCGGCTGTACTTCTTGAAACAAAAAAAGCAAAACAAGTTATCAGTGCGATTTCAGCTGAACAAATGAGTAAAGGTACCGATGGAAATGCGGCGCAAGCCATTCAACGGGTGCCGGGAGTAACTATCAATGACGGAAAGTTTGTCATGGTTCGCGGATTGAGTGAGCGTTACAACAATGTCTTGATTAATGGTGCTTTGGCGCCAAGTACAGAGGTTGATCGTCGAACGTTTTCTTTCGATTTATTGCCCGTAAGCACTTTAGAAAAAATGACCATCGGGAAATCGGGAGCGGCTTATTTACCGGGAGACTTCTCTGGCGGTTTGATTAGTGTAACCACTACAGAAAACTTCTCCGATTTTACACAAGTTTCATCAAGCTTAGGTTTCCGTGGCAACACGACCTTGGAAGATTATTGGCAAACGGAAGGTTCGGCAACCGATATTTTGGGGATGGATGATGGATTCCGTCAGTTGCCCAGTGGCTTCCCCACCAACCGTGATGTATTGAATATTAATTCTCAAAGTGTTCGCTACGCCAATCAATTGCCGAACAACTTCAACCCTGAACGCGGTACTGCCTTTTTCAACACAGGCATTAGCTTCAGTTTGGGACGAAAAATTAAATTAAAAGACGAAAGTAAAAATTTGAGAACGATCAATATGATTTCGTACTCCAATAGCTTTCAAAACTACAATAAGTCGGTAAACACCTTTATCAACGATTTTACAGGACAAACCAATACGCCGCAACAGCAACGTGATTTTGATGACCGTTACTACTCCAACGAAGTGCGCTTGTCAGTCCTTTCTAACTGGTTTTACCGTTACAATGCAAAAAACAAAATCACCTTCAAAAACCTTTTCAACCAAATCGGTGAAAACTTTACAACGTTGCGAAGTGGTTTTGACTTTGACCAACGTCCCGGACAGTTGTTAAACAACTACGAATTTGGATACTCAGGACGTCGAATTTTGACCTCACAATTCAACGGAGAGCATAAAATCAACGACCGAAATACCGTACAATGGGTGTTGGGTGGAAATTTAATCAAAGACATTTTACCCGATTTACGTCGCTTCCGTACGTTCCGCAATTTAAATAGCACTACGGAAAACTTTACGATGATTGACCCGCCAAGTTCAAACCCTTTTGATACGGGCCGATTTTATTCGGAATTGAACGAAACTTCCGTGAACGCTGGAGTTGACTATGATTTGAAAATTGAAAATAAATCAAGTAAGTCGGAAGCCTCGACCATCCTATTAAAAACGGGTTTCTTTGGGGATTACAAATCGCGTGATTTTAGCGCACGTTATTTCTCGTATTTGATTCCGGGTAACGTGAGTCAAGAGCGTAAAGAAGAATTAATCAATTTGCCGTTAACTGAAATTTTCAGCCCTGCCAATGTTACGGCTACCAACGGGTGGGTATTACGTGAAGGTTCCAACCAGAGCGACTCGTACAAAGCCAACAATTTATTGGCCGCAGGATATGTGTATGGGGAGTTTCCGATTCAAAAATTCTTAATCACGGGAGGTGTTCGTGTGGAGCACAACCGTTTGGAAGTTGATGGTTTCCAAGGTATTACTCCTTTATTGGTACAACAGCCCATTACCTCCGTTTTACCTTCTTTCAACGTGAGCTACACCTTAAATGACAAAAACCTAATGCGTGTTGCTTACAGCAGAACCGTTAACCGTCCTGAATTCCGTGAAATTGCTCCCTTCTTATTCTACGACTTCCAAGAAGATACTGAAGTAGACGGAAACAGCAGTTTAACTACCGCAACGATAGACAACTTTGATTTGCGTTATGAGTTTTACCCCACCAAAGGAGAAACCGCAAGTTTGGGTGTTTTCTACAAACGATTTGACAACCCGATCGAATTCATTCTTCCTGTAGTGAGTCAGCAACGAAGAATGCGCTACAGCAACTCGGATTCAGCGATGCTTTACGGGGCTGAGTTGGAAGTTAGAAAATCCTTCAAAGAAGTATTCAAAAACGGATTTTTATCTGATTTATCCATCAACTTAAATGCTTCCTACATTTTCTCGGAAGTTGACTTAGGAAACAGAGCTTTAGCGCAAGACCGTAAGAGAGCCTTACAAGGTCAATCGCCTTATGTGATCAACGCAGCGCTTGGATATGACAATAAAGAAAACGGCTGGAGTGGTAATTTAATTTACAACCGTTTCGGAGATCGTATTTATGCCGTTGGGGGTGAAATTTTCCCAACGATTTACGAAATCGCCCGTAACCAAATGGATTTCACCATTGCTAAAACCTTCAAGAAGACAACCTACAAATTGGGCTTATCCAATATCTTGAACGAGAAGTTTCAGTTTTTTCAAGATTCAAACGTAGACAATAAAATCAACAACAGTGACGACCCTGTATTTGTACACCGTACAGGGGTGCTCTACACCTTTAATGTAACGTATAAATTTTAACAACATAACTTAATTCAACTCTTATGAAAATCAACAAAATTCTATTACAAGGTCTTTTACTGGCAGCCGTGACTTTGACGAGTTGTGGTGGTGATGACGACAACAACAATAGCGGCGGAGGAGACTCTGTGGTTATTTTGGAGGGAAATCTTGAATCTCGTACTTTGTCAAAGAACAATCAGTATTTGATCAAAGGTCAAACGTTTGTACGCAGCGGAAATGTACTAACTATTGAGCCTGGAACTATTATCAAAGGGGATAAAGCGACAAAAGGAACTTTGATCATTGATAGAGGAGGTCGCATTGAAGCCGTTGGAACAGCCGCTGAGCCTATTGTGATGACTTCTAACTTACCTGCAGGTTCTAGAGACCGTGGGGATTGGGGTGGTTTGATCATTTTAGGAAATGCTCCTGTGAACCAAGTGAACCCTGAAATTGAAGGGATTAATCCTGCTGCACCCTATGGTGGTACCAATGCTGCCGACGATTCTGGAGCATTAGTTCACGTTCGTGTAGAGTATGCTGGTATTGAATTAACCCCAAACAATGAAACCAACTCCATCACTTTGGGAGCAGTTGGAACAGGAACTCAAATCGAATATTGTCAAGTTTCTTACGGTGGTGACGACGGTTTTGAGTGGTTTGGTGGAACGGTAAACGGAAAATACTTGATCTCTTTTGCCAACTGGGATGATAGTTTTGACGTGGATTTCGGATATTCAGGTAAAAACCAATTTGGTTTGGAAGTTCGTTACCCAAGTTTTGCTGACCAATCGGGTTCTAACTCCTTTGAATGTGACAACGGACCAAACGATAACGTAACAACTTTATTGACTACGGGAGTTTTCTCAAACTTCACATGTATCGGACCAAGAGCAACAAATGCGCAATCGATCAATGCCAACTTCCAACACTCCATTGACTTACGTAGAAGAACTGCGGCTACTATCGCTAACTCCGTATTTATTGGATATCCACGTGGATTACGTATGAACCAACAATCGGTATATGACAATTATGCAGCGGGTACAGGGAAATTAATCAAAAATATTCTTGTGGCTCCTAATACAACATACTCTGTAGGTACAGGGATGACCGCTACCGTTGCGAATATTCAATCGTGGTTTGAAGCAACCAATACTACTATTACTGCGGCTATCGAAGACCAATTTGCGGTATTAGGGTTGAACACGAATTTGGCTTTTGGAAGCAATGTAACTTCAAACTATGCGGCCAATCCAAACTTTGCAGTAACTTCAGGGTTATTGACTTCTGGAGCTGAATTTACCGATGCTACGCTAAACACTTGGTTTACGGCTACTACCTATCGTGGTGCTTTCGGCGCTACCGATTGGACTGACGGTTGGGCTGAGTTTTTACCAAACAGCAAAACATACTAAGAGATAAAGTTTATTTTTGTAAAGAGCTTAGCAGTGATGTTAAGCTCTTTCTTATTCCCAAATGTTATGAAAAATATTCTAGCCGGACTTTTTGGTATCCTTTTCTTGGGGAGTTGCTCAAACACCTCTTATACCATTGACCCTAATGGCCAACTTTCAAAAGAGGAACAAGCACAATTTAAATATGAAATCGTGCGCTATTTTGAAAAATTACCCTCTGAAAAAGTGCGTCATGAAAACAAATTTGACACGCTTTACAATGCGTATTACCAACAAAAAGCGAAGGAGGCCCGTCTGTTATTTTATTACAAAGCTCCCGATTCTACAGAATATTTTGCGATTACCAAACTGGCTCCTAGTCTTACCATCAAAAGAGTTGCCACATTGGGCAAGTTAAAAAAAGACAATAAAGGCAAGATCACTTATTATGAGGAAGCCGCTCGAACTTGGAAAATGGTCGAGCCCGAACTTCACAAAAAAACAGAAGTGCTTTTTATGGACTTTATTCAAGGGGAAGATTTGTCGCCGTATTATACCAAAAATACTGGGGAGGATTTTTACATTGAATTTCCCGATGACCACACTTTTTACAATACCCAAACCCGAAAATGGGAGACAAAATAGGTTTCGTAATCTTTTTTAACGAAGTTTGGCATTGATTTTGAAATTAAAATCCTATATTTGTGACTAGGATAATTACGCATGAGCAAAAATTACTTATATAGTATACTCTTTTTTCTAGTGTTGGGCACAGCTTCTGTAGCGGCTCAAGATACTAGAAGCACCTTGAAAGAAAGCAATTCTATCGAGGGGCTTAGCTTTTATCCTAACCCAGTCACTGGGGGTAAACTCTACATCACCACACGCGCTAATGAAGAAAAGAACATCACTATTTATGATGTTTTGGGTAAAAAAGTCTTCCAAACCGTTTTATCTTCACGCGAATTAAACTTATCGACACTGCAACCCGGCGTGTACTTCATCAAAATTGAAGAAGGCGAGGCCTCTGCAACTAGAAAACTTATTGTCAGATAGTTAAACTTTTCGATTTTACCATTTTTTAACTTAGGCTTTTTTTAGTTCTGAAAATAGTCCCTATCTTTGTGTGCTTAATTTAATAATTTCAATATGAAAAAAATTTACTTCATGCTTTTTATGCTGACAGGAGTAACTATGATGGCGCAAACCATATATAGTGAAAACATGGGAACTCCATCAGCGACAACCCCAATCGCTACGAACGTATTCCAAAATGCTGCTCCAATCGTGTACTCTGGTACCGCTGATGTGCGTGCAACTACAGTATCTTCAGGATATACTGGAGCCTCGGGAAGTGGGAATGTATTTTTCACTAACGTAGTAGGTAGAGACTTCTTAATTGAAGGAATCAACACCTCTGCTTTCAATACCTCAACATTACAATTAAGTTTCGGTCAATACAAAAGTACTACAGGTGCGAATAACGAGTTAACCGTTGAAGTAAGTACGGATGGGACAACTTATACTCCGCTTACCTATACCCGTCCTACGGGGGCTGGAACGTCAAACTGGGCTTTGGTAACAATTACTACGGGTATCCCAAGTGCTACTAACCTACGTATCCGTTTCACGCAAACTACTACAACGGCTCAATTCCGTTTGGATGATGTACGTGTATTTAGTTTTGACCCTACATGTACGGTTGTACCTGGCACACCCACTACGGCTTGTGATGCCACTACATTTGCCATTGACACGTATACAGCAACCATCCCGTTCTCAGGCGGTGGTGGTGGCGCTTACACCGTTACGTCAACGGTAGGAACTGTTGGAGGAGACAACCCAGGAAGTATTGCTGACGGAAATATTACCGTTACAGGTATTCCAGAAGGAACTGGTGCTATCGTCACGTTGGTTCGTAACAACTGTTCGTACACCGTAACCATTACGGCTCCTGATTGTAAACCCGTAAGTGGATTGCCTTTATATGACAGCATGGATTATCCAGTAGGAAGTTCATTAGGTGCAACACAATTTTGGGCAAACGCCAACACCGGAGACGATGTATTGGCTATCGCTGATAACTTAACGTACGCTGGACTTACTTCCAATGGAAATGCTGCTGGTTTAAACGGCGCTGGTAAAGAATTGCACAAAAGATTCACTGCCACTACAGTTACTGAAGGGGCGTTGTATGCTTCTTTTATCATGAAAGTAACGGATTTTGCAGCGACTACAGATCCTTCTGAAACTGCTTTTGCTATCATCACTGACGGTAGCGCTACAAACTTTAGAGGTCGTATTTTTATCAAAAGAACGGGGACTACTTACCAATTAGGCCTTACTTCAGGAACGTCAACCACCAACTATACTACAGCTACCTACAACCTTAACGATGTATTGTTTGTAGTGGTAGCGTATGACTTTGTAGGGAATTCATGGAAATTATGGGTTAACCCAACGGTTGCTGGATTTGACGGCACACAAGCTCCTGCCTTAACAGACACCCCTACTGCTGCGATTACTACATTAGGAGGATTCTTATTCCGTCAAGACTCGGATGCATTGACTCCAGTAATCACTGTGGATGAATTACGCGTTTCTGTTACACCAAACTTGTTAAGTGTAAACAACAATACAATTGAAGGTTTAGCAGTTTATCCAAACCCAGTGAAAAACGGTGTTTTCTACATCAACACTTCGGCAAACGACAGCAAATCTGTTCGTGTATTTGACCTTGTTGGAAAAGAAGTAATCACTACAACAACGCAAGATGCTGTGAACGTAAGTGGATTGAACAAAGGAGTATACTTTGTACAAATTACAGAAAATGGCGCAACTGCAGTGAAGAAATTAATCATCGAATAAGCGTTCGACACACCATAAACCAAGCCCCGGCAGTTGTCGGGGCTTTTTTATTTCGCTACTTTTGTTCCATGGATCCGTATGATATTTTTAGTATTGCCAACGCAAAGCAATTTGAAAAAATGGCGCTGAAAGTTTTTCGGCACCAATACGAAAATACAATCGTATACCGTGAATTTTGTGACTTATTAGGCGTCGATAAAACAGCCGTCAAATCGTTGGAAGCCATCCCATTTTTACCGATTCAGTTTTTCAAAAGTCGCACCATCGTTTCCAATTCCCAAACCCCTGAAATAACCTTTACAAGCAGCGGCACGACTGGAATGCAAACCAGTAAACATGTAGTAACCGACCTTCAATTGTATAGACAAAGTTTTCGATCGGCCTTTGCCACTTTTTACGGAAATATAGAAGACTATGCAATACTTGCCCTGCTACCCTCCTATTTAGAGCGCGAAGGATCATCACTTATTTATATGGTGGCCGATATGATTGAAGGATCGCAAAACGAACATAGTGGCTTCTATTTGCATAATTACGACGAACTCATTCAAAAACTAAAAGTGTTGGATGCCTCAGGACAAAACACGCTATTAATTGGTGTGACCTATGCCTTACTAGACCTTATTGAAAAAGAAACATTCCAACTCAAAAACACCATCATTATGGAAACCGGTGGTATGAAAGGGCGCCGAAAGGAAATGATTCGTGAAGAACTTCACCAACTATTACGCACTGGTTTTGGAGTACCGACAATCCATTCTGAATATGGGATGACCGAACTTTTATCACAGGCCTATTCGTTTGGGGAAGGCATCTTTGAATGTCCCCCTTGGATGCATGTACTTATGCGAGACCCCGAAGACCCCTTACGGTATGTTGCCGATGGAAAAAATGGCGGCATCAATGTCATCGACTTGGCCAATTACAATGCTTGTTCCTTTATTGCCACCCAAGATTTGGGCAAAAAACATTCTAGCAATGCGTTTGAAGTATTAGGCCGTTTTGACCATTCGGATATTCGAGGATGCAACTTAATGGTACTATAAAAAAAGGCCCTTTCGGACCTTTATTTTACTCGACAGCAATCAAGTAGTAATTCTTTTTCCCTTTTTGAAGTAACACATATTTGCCATGAATTAAATCTTGGGAAGTGATTTTGTACTCCTGAGTCACTTTGACTTTGTTTAACGAAATGGCATTCTGCTTTAATTCGCGCACTGCTTCACTATTGGAACTTAAAAAATTGGTTTTTGCAGCTAAAGCACCTACCATATCCAAGCCGTTGTCTGCTAGTACGGATGCCGGTAAATTGGCTACGGGAATTCCTTCAAACACCTCCAAAAAGGTTTGATGATCGAGCTGCTTTAGTTCTTCCATGGTGGGACTAAAAAAGGCTGCCGATGCAAATACCGCTTTGTCGTATTCCTCACGGCCATGCACAAATACTGTGACTTCTTCGGCCAATCGTTTTTGCAACACCCGAAGATGAGGCGCTTGTTGGTGCTCTTCAATTAAGGCGGCCACCGTTTCTTGATCTAAGAAAGTAAATATTTTGATGTATTTTTCCGCATCTACGTCGGTCGTGTTCAACCAAAACTGGTAAAATTTATACACCGAAGTTTTATCGGCTGTCAACCAAACATTACCCCCTTCGCTTTTACCAAATTTTGAACCGTCGGCTTTGGTAATTAATGGACAGGTCATCGCATAGGCTTTGGCATGCTCATCATTCATACGACGCACCAATTCAGTCCCCGTAGTTATATTTCCCCACTGATCAGAGCCCCCCATTTGCAACAAACAATGGTAATGCTTGTGCAAATAATAAAAATCATATCCTTGAATTAACTGATAGGTAAACTCGGTAAAACTCATTCCAGCGCCTGCTTCACCACTCAGTCTTTTTTTCACCGAATCCTTCGCCATCATGTAGTTTACCGTAATTCGTTTCCCCACATCACGGGCAAAAGCGATAAACGAAAAGTCCTTCATCCAATCGTAATTGTTGACCAAAACGGGAGCCGTTGGTCCTTCTGCATTAAAATCCAAAAAACGCGACAACACTCCTTTGATGCCGTCTACATTTTTTTGCAACGTAGCTTCGTCCAATAGGTTACGCTCATCCGATTTTCCCGAAGGATCACCAATCATTCCTGTCGCACCCCCGACCAAAGCAATGGGGCGATGGCCAAAATTTTTCAAATGAACCAATAAAATGATAGGGACTAAACTTCCAATGTGTAAAGAATCACTGGTTGGGTCAAATCCGATATATACCGATGTAGGCTCTTTCATCAATTGTTCTTCGGTGCCGGGCATCATATCGTGCACCAATCCCCGCCATTGTAATTCGGCTACTAAATTGTTCATGGGTAAAAAATTTGCGCAAAGATAGGGGAAAATAATCTTTTTTTCGTGTCCCCCTGTGCTGGGGAAAGTTGAAAAAACCGTAAAAAAATTTTAACAAAAACGACACTTTTTGCCTCCCAAAATTCAAAAACAGGACGCTAACTTTGAAATTTAAGTTCAAACTCTATTTTAATCGCCATGAAAAAATTATTTCTAAAAGTATTTGCCGTTTATGCCTTGTTTGCAGTTCTCGTCTACTTTATTTTGTGCTTAGTTTCTTAAGAAGGCTGTTAATACATCGCCTTTTGTGAGGAATTTGATGTACTTTTACACCTATGATTTTGGTCACTGGAGGTACCGGATTAGTGGGCGCTCACCTTTTGTTGCATTTGATACAAGAGGGAGAAACTGCTGTACGAGCTCTTTTTCGCGAGGCCAAACAAATCGAAAAAACGCGAAGTCTGTTTGCTTGGTACCAAAAAGAGTCTTTGTTTGATCGCATTGACTGGGTGGTGGGCGACATCACTGACATTCCTTCCTTGGAAATCGCTTTTGAAAAGGTAACGCACGTTTATCATTGTGCGGCTCAAATTTCGTTTAATCCCAACGATGAAACGGCACTTCGGAAAATAAACATCGAAGGTACCGCCAATATTGTCAATTTATGCATCGATAAGAACGTTCAAAAACTTTGTCATGTAAGTTCGATTGCCGCTTTAGGTGATCCGTTGCAAAACCAAACGGTTATCGATGAAGCAACGGAATGGAATCCTGAGGTGCTTCATAGCGATTATGCCCTTACAAAATATGGCGCCGAAATGGAAGTATGGCGCGGACAACAAGAAGGATTACAGGTGGTCATTGTCAATCCGGGAATCATTTTGGGGCCGTATCCTTCCAACTGGGACGCGCGCAAAGGCAGTGGCAGTTTGTTTACGTCCATTAAAAAAGGGTTGCCGTTTTACACCCAAGGCTACAGTGCGTATATCAATGTTCTTGACGTGGTGATTTTGATGAAAAAAATAATGGAATCACCCATCCATGGGGAACGGTTTGCTTTGGTGGCAGAAAATCGTAGTTTTAAAGACATACAATTCACAATCGCCGACAAACTTGGGGTAAAACGCCCTGGTTTTGAAGCGCAACCTTGGATGCTTGCTTTGGGGTGGCGCATAGATAAACTTCTTTCTTTACTTACTGGCCGACCCAGAAAATTATCGCGTCAAAGCGCGGCTTCGTTGTGTAGTGTAGAACAGATTTCAAACGAGAAAATTAAACGCACCTTCGATTATACGTTCCAACCGATTGATCCCTACATCGACCAAATCATCCAGGCGTTCCGATAATTATTTGACCACACCTCCTACATCTGGCGCAGAAGAAGGCGGTGGTGGTGACGAACCCATGTTTCGGTTTTGGTCCAATCGTTTTCTCACTTCTTCGTACATTTTTTTGTAATCCTTCAAATCCGATGCATAATACTTGGTATTCTCGGCTAAGGTTAGACTGTCAATTTTGTATTTTTCTTTGACAAAAGCAACTGCGGTAGGATAATTGACCCGTGTGGAAAAAGATTGTGAGCGAGCCGCTTCCAAAACCGCCAAATCATACAATATATTAATCATGGTTTCCCGATCCACTTTATTTTTGGGCGGCGGTAAAACATCTTCCTTACAAGAAAAAAACAGTAAGGACAACGCGAGAAGAAAAATCCCTTTTTTCATGGAACTACAGGATTAGCGGTTAAACAACAAACGTTTCCCTGCCGGAATTGGGTGCACTGTCCCCTTTTCATAGGCCAACGTTCCGTTCACAAAGGTATGGGTAACTTGGTGGTGAAACGTCGTGCCTTCCATCGGAGACCAACCGCATTTGTACAGTACATTTTCTTTGGTAACCGTCCAAGAAGCTTTTGGATTTACCAGAACTAAATCGGCGTAATAGCCTTCTCGGATAAAGCCGCGGTCTTCAATTTTGAACAATACCGCTGGATTATGCGCCATTTTTTCAACTACTTTTTCCAAGGAAATTTTCCCTTCCTGTACCGCTTCCAACATCGCAATCAAAGCGTGTTGTACTAAGGGACCTCCCGAAGGGGCTTTGGTGTAAACCTGACTTTTCTCTTCCAAGGTATGTGGAGCATGGTCGGTGGCAACCACATCAATACGTCCGTCATTCAAAGCTTCCCACAGCGCTTCGCGGTCGGCTGCCGTTTTCACCGCAGGATTCCATTTGATTAAACTCCTACGAGTAGCGTAATCAGCATCCGAAAACCAGAGGTGATGGATACAAACTTCGGCTGTAATTTTTTTCTCTTCCAAAGGCAAGGTATTGTCGAACAAGTCGAGCTCTTTCGCCGTAGAAATATGGAATACATGCAAACGAGCCCCTGTTTTTTTGGCTAAAGCTACTGTTTTGGAGGAAGAAAGATAACAGGCTTCCTCGGTACGAATCAAAGGATGATAGTGAACAGGGATATCTTCGCCAAACTGTTCTTTGTAGTGTGCTAAATTGGTTTTCACGGTGGTTTCATCTTCACAATGCACCGCGATTAATAGTGGGGTTGCTTCAAAGATCGCTTCAATAGCTGCCGAACTATCTACCAACATATCGCCTGTAGAGGAGCCCAAAAAGAGTTTCAACCCGGCGACATCCCGCGGATTTGTTTTTAAAATTTCGGCCAAATTATCATTGGTACCGCCCATCATGAAAGAATAATTGGCATACGAACGACCTATGGCATTTTGGTATTTTTGAGCCAACAACTCTTGGGTGACCGCATGCGGAACTGTATTGGGCTGATCAATATAGGACGTAATACCGCCCGCAATAGCCGCCCGACTCTCCGATTCAAGATCGCCTTTGTGGGTGAGACCCGGATCGCGAAAATGCACTTGGTCGTCAATAATTCCCGGCAACAAATAGTGTCCCTCAGCATCGATTACACGAGCATTTCCTGCTGATAATTGGGTTCCAATTTTTACAATACGTTCCCCTTCAATAAGCACATCAGCTACGGTAATTTGCCCTTCATTGACTAGTGTTGCGTTTTTTATGAGCGTTGATTCCATGTTTACAACTGGTTAAATAGTTTTTTTATGCGTAAAGACAAGACCCCAAAAACGGCTTCTTTAATAATTGAACCACTCATTTTGGATTGCCCTTTGGTGCGATCGGTGAAAATTACGGGGACTTCCTTGATAACAAATCGTTTGGCCCATGCACGATACTTCATTTCAATTTGAAACGCATACCCTACAAACTTGATCGCATGAAGAGGAATAGTTTCAAGCACCTTACGCCGATAACATACATATCCGGCCGTGGTGTCCATAATTTTCATCCCTGTAATTAAACGCACGTAAACCGATGCAAAATAGGAAAGCAGCACGCGACTCAAGGGCCAATTAACCACATTTACTCCGGTAACATACCGTGATCCCACCGCGATATCGGCTCCGTCAACAGCACAAGCCTCCCACAAACGCGGTAAATCCTCAGGATTGTGCGAAAAGTCGGCATCCATTTCAAAAATAAAGTCATAGTGCTGCCGTAATGCCCACTGAAAACCATGAACATAGGCCGTACCTAAACCTGCTTTTTTGGTACGAACTTCCAAAAACAATTGGGTTGAAAATTCACGTTGTAATTCCCGAACTTTTTCCGCAGTTCCGTCGGGAGAATTGTCGTCTACAATTAGGACGTGAAAAGGCATGGAGAGCGCAAAAACCGCACGAATAATGGCTTCAATATTTTCGATTTCATTATAGGTGGGAATGATGATAATACGTTGCTCCATGAAGTGATATTTTTGCAAAAATAGTCAAAATTAAATCCCATAACGCTAATAATTTCATAATACAAAAGGGCAAAAAAATCATTACTTTTGTGACCCATGATAGCCTGCGAATTTCAACCCCGTATTGTATCACCCTTCGACTGGGCAACCCTCATTTTTGTGGTTGCTTTGGGCTTGGTCGTTATAGCGCGAACAGCCTTTGAAAGTCGGTTCAACGACTACATTCGCTTGTTGGTTTCGGACAAATACACCAAGATTTATCGCGAAAGCTCACATTTATGGAGTGGATTCAATATTGTCTTGTTTGTCGTTCATTTAATATCGCTCTCCTTTTTTATTCAAATCGTTTTGGCCCATAATGGATGGGGCGAAAAAACAGACTGGCTCTTTTTCGTTCGTATATTTACGGGATTGTTTGTGTTTATCCTTTCCAAATTTTTAATCGAAAAAATTATCGCGGTTACCTTTGATGTTGAAGAACTTATCGATGAATTTAATTTACAGAAAGTTAACTTCAGAACCTACATTGGGCTACTCCTTTTTCCTGTTTCGATGATTTTGTTTTATGGTGATTTCATAACAAATACACTTATTTCTGTAATTATTATCACAATTCTTGTCATAAACCTGCTAACTTATCTATTTTCTTTAAAAAATCATCAAAATATAGTAACAGGAAAGTTGTTTTATTTTATTTTGTATCTTTGCGCACTTGAAATAGCGCCCTATTATTTCATATATTATTTGATTACCAAAAATTAGAGCAAACGATGTCTAGTCTAAAAGTGAGAACCATTTTGGTATCCCAACCCGAGCCAAAAGTTGAGAATTCACCTTATCATGATTTGATGCAAAAGCATAAAGTGAAAGTTGATTTTCGCTCTTTTATTCATGTTGAAGGTGTGAGTGCAAAAGATGTCCGAGCTCAGAAGATTGATCTCAGTCAGTTTACCGCAATCATTTTAACCAGCAAGAATGCCGTGGATCATTTTTTCCGCGTGGCTGAAGAAATGCGGTATAAAGTCCCAGAAGACTTGCGTTATTTTTGCCAATCGGAAGCTATTGCGTATTACTTACAAAAATACGTGGTGTACCGCAAACGCAAAATCTATGTAGGCCAAAAAGACTTTGCCGATATGTCCTCGCTATTCAAAAAATACAAAGACGAGAAATTTCTATTGCCTTCCTCGGATCAACTCAATGCGGACATTCCTCAAACGCTTAACAATTTGAAAATTGATTGGACAGCGGGAACGTTTTACAAAACCGTAATGAGTGATTTGTCGGATTTGGCCGATGTGTACTATGATATTTTGGCATTTTTTAGTCCTACAGGAATTAAATCACTATTTAAAAATTTCCCTGATTTCAAGCAAAACAACACTCGTATTGCGGTTTTCGGAAGTACAACGCAAAAAGAGGCTTTGGAACACGGGTTGCGCATTGATATTTTAGCACCAACTCCCGACACGCCTTCAATGACTATGGCGCTAGAAAAATATGTCGCTGAAGTGAATAAAGGAAAATAATCCCATTAAATTATACCCTATCATCCCAAACGCACTTGTGTTTGGGATTTTTTTTGCCCATAAAAAAAGCCCAACACATTACTGTTGGACTTTTTTCGTCGGTTAGTTTAGTTTGTTTGTTTTTATTTACAATTGTGGTCCCGCCATTACTAATCGCGTACCCTCTTCATTATCGGTATATTGAACAAAGTTTTTAATGAATCGGCTGGCTAAATCATGGGCTTTCGTTTCCCACTCTTGAGCGTCAGCATAAGTGTCACGCGGATCCAAAATCGCCGCATTTACATCATGTAGCGCCGTTGGAACTTCAAAATTGAAAATCGGAATCATTTTAGTAGGCGCATTTTCTATCGAACCATCTAAAATGGCATCGATGATAGCGCGAGTATCTTTAATTGAAATGCGTTTCCCAGAACCATTCCAACCGGTGTTGACCATGTAAGCGGTGGCGTTGTGTGCCTCCATTTTTTTAACCAACTCTTCCCCATATTTGGTAGGATGAAGGGTTAGGAATGCTTTGCCAAAACAAGCCGAGAAAGTGGGTTCAGGCTGTGTTACACCGCGCTCTGTACCGGCTAATTTTGCTGTAAATCCTGACAAGAAATAGTACTTCGTCTGTTCGGGTGTTAACTTTGAAACCGGCGGCATGACCCCAAAGGCATCGGCGGTTAAAAAGATAACCTTTGTAGCGTGACCCGCTTTGGATACGGGCTTCACAATATTGTTAATATGGTAAATGGGATACGATACTCGGGTGTTTTGAGTAACCGAACCGTCTTTAAAATCAATAACGCCTTGAGCGTCTAAGGTGACATTTTCAAGAAGTGCATCACGCTTGATGGCTCCAAAAATATCGGGTTCGTTTTCTTTACTTAAGTCGATCGTTTTGGCATAACAACCGCCTTCAAAATTGAAGACGCCTTCATCATCCCAACCGTGTTCATCATCACCAATGAGTTCCCGTTTTGGATCGGTGGATAAGGTCGTTTTTCCTGTGCCCGATAAGCCAAAGAAAACCGCTACATCGCCATCAGCTCCTTTGTTGGCCGAGCAATGCATCGATGCCATTCCCTGCAAAGGCAGGTAATAATTCATCATGGCAAACATCCCTTTTTTCATTTCACCGCCATACCAAGTACCCCCAATGAGTTGCATTTTCTCGGTAAGATTGAAAGCGATATACACTTCTGAATTCAACCCGTGAGCAGCATAATCTTTAAAGGAAGTCTTGGACCCGTTCATCACCACAAAATCAGGCTCACCAAACTGATCGAGCTCTTCTTCTGTAGGACGAATGAACATATTTTTTACAAAATGCGCTTGCCAAGCGACTTCCATGATGAAGCGAACTTTTAAACGGGTATTCTCGTTGGCACCACAAAACGCATCGACAACAAACAAACGTTTTCCTGACAATTGTTTTACGGTAGTTGCCTTCAGAGCATCCCAAGTGGCTGGAGAAATCGGTTTGTTATCGTTGGCCGCTTTATCTGAATTCCACCAAATCGTATTTTCGGTAACGGCATCCTTTACAATATATTTATCTTTAGGGGAGCGTCCTGTAAATTCTCCCGTCATCACATTAACCGCCCCTAACTCCGACACTTGACCGCGTTCATACCCAGAAAGCTCCGGACTTAATTCTTCGTTATACAATTGTTCATAGCTAGGATTATAGACAATTTCTTGAACATTTGTAATCCCATATTTTTCCAACGAAATCGATTTCGTAGTTGGGGTGTAGTTATCCATAGATAATGCTTTGTTGTGTTAACTTTAATTAGACCACAAAGGTAAAAATTAATTATTACAACGTTGTAGTTGGGTGAAATTTTATGCTTTTTTCTTTAAAAAGGAAAACATCAGCACCCCCCAAGCCACGGCAAAACAAAGTCCTCCCACAGGTGTAATCGGACCTAATATTTTCAATTCTAAACCCGTTAAACTCTTGGTAGCCAGCAAATAAATAGACCCTGAAAACAAAATTATCCCAAGAACAATGAGTCGAAACAAAAGGGTTCGCAGGGTTGAAGTCAATGGAGAGTGCAAACCCACAAAAAGTAAAAACAAAGCATGATACATTTGGTATTTTACCCCGGTTTCGAAGGTTGCCAATGCCTCAACAGAAAGTACCGCTTTTAACCCATGGGCACCAAAAGCCCCAAGTAGTATGCCCGTCATTCCGAAAAATCCTGCAGCAGAAAGTATTTTTTTATCCATATCGCAAACAATATTTTGCAAAAATACCGGTTATCTCCCCGATTACCAATTGGATTTTGACTTTTCTTTCACGCAAAACGGTGTAAGAAGTTTTATATTTGCAAACAATTTTTTAATTATGAATAAAATAGTATTGTTGCCCTTACTACTCCTGCTCTTTGTGTCCTTTAAAGCGGATGAAGGAAACGGAATTGAGGCGGGAGAAAAATTGGTCTATGCCGGTTCATACAATATGAGCGGACTCATGACGCATATCGCCCAGGTAACCATGAGTACCGAAAATGTGAATACGTCCAAAAATCAATACTTGCATTTGAGCTGTGAGTTGTCTACCTTTAGTAAATGGGACAAGTTCTTTAAAATACGTGATCTTTATGAATCGTATGTAACCCCCGGAAGTTTAAAACCCAATTTATACAAACGCAGCATTGACGAAGGTGGGTATACCAAAAAAGAAAAATACGTTTTCAAAGGAAATCAAGTAACCAGTACTGTTCAAAAACGCAAACGTCCAGAAACCACTCGCACGTTTTCTATTGGAGCAAACTCCGTTGACGCCATTACGTTGTTATATAAATTACGTTCGGTTGATTTTTCAAAAATGAAATCAGGTCAAACGAAATCCTTTACGATTGTTTTTGATGAAAAAGAGATTCCCGTCACCTTGAAGTTTATGGGAACGGAATCTATCGCTGCTGGAAATTTAGGCACAAAACCGTGCTACAAATTATCTATTGGCGCCAAAACCAATGCCCTTCGCGGAAAAGATAAAAACCTCATTTGGTTAACAGCCGATGCGCATAAAGTTCCCGCTTTAATGAAATTTAGTATTCCCGTGGGCACAGGCGAATTAAAACTAACTTCAGCAACGGGTCTTTAATATGAGAAAAGTTTTCCTGGTTTTGGCTTACGTCTTTACGGTATTGAGCTTGCTCTTATCGGTTTTACCACTAGACACCTTGGCCTTTGTCGCTATCCTTCCCGCGCTTTTGTGCATCAGTTTGGCCTTTTGGAAATCGACAACCACAGAACGAAAATGGCCAAAACGGTTGTTTATTGTGACCTACATTTGTGCTTTGGGCGTGTTGGGAAAAACCTTTTTAATCGAAGAAACCGTTGAAAAAGATGCGGCGTTTGAACAACAGAAAGTCGAAGCCAAACAAGAAGCCCGGCAAGAATTGGAAGACTTAGAAAAAGAGCTTGAATAATTGAAGTCTGCATTTACGCAGACTTTTTTGTTTTAAACGTGGGGCTTTTTATACATTTGTCGCACAACAAACCAACGTCATGAGAAACGTACTCATCATCGGAGCTGGGCGCTCTGCCTCCTCTTTAATCAACTACTTATTGGAGAAATCCCAATCGGAACAACTTCACCTTACCATAGGCGATTTATCTTTGGAATTGGCGCAACGCAAAACCCGAAACCACCCCAATGCGACTGCCATCCAATTGGATATTCAAAATACAGCACAACGTCAATCGGAAGTCGCCAAGGCCGACATTGTGATCTCGATGTTACCCGCACACATGCATATCGAGGTCGCCAAAGATTGTATTCATTTTAAGAAACACATGGTAACTGCTTCGTATATCTCGGAAGCGATGCAAGCGTTGGACGAAGAGGCCAAAGCGCATCATTTGGTTTTTATGAATGAAATTGGTTTAGACCCTGGAATCGACCATATGAGCGCCATGCAAGTTATCGATGCCATTCGGGATCAGGGCGGTGAAATGTTGTTATTTGAGTCGTTTTGCGGCGGATTGGTCGCTCCAGAATCCGATACGAATTTGTGGAATTACAAGTTCACCTGGGCACCCCGCAATGTAGTTTTGGCAGGTCAAGGCGGTGCTGCAAAATTCATTCAAGAAGGAAAATACAAATACATTCCCTATCATCGTTTGTTCCGACGCACGGAGTTTTTACATGTTGAAGGCTATGGCAAATTTGAAGCCTATGCCAATCGGGATTCATTGAAATACCGAAGTGTTTATGGCTTGGATGATGTATTAACACTATACCGCGGTACCATTCGAAGAGTGGGGTATTCGCGGGCTTGGAATATGTTTGTGCAACTCGGAATGACCGATGACACCTATGTGATGGAAAACTCAGAACACATGAGTTACCGCGATTATATAAACTCCTTCCTCCCCTATCATCCGACGGATTCGGTAGAAATCAAAATGCGTTTGCAATTAGGTATCGAGCAGGATGATGTGATGTGGGAAAAACTTATTGAGTTGGATTTGTTCAATGGCGATAAAAAAATTGGCCTCAAAAATGCGACTCCAGCGCAAATTCTAGAGCATATTCTTACCCAAAAATGGACGTTAGACCCCCATGACAAAGACATGATTGTGATGTACCACAAATTTGGCTACCGTTTGCACGGGAAAGAAGAACAAATCGATTCCAAAATGGTTTGTATCGGCGACGATCAAACCTATACCGCAATGGCCAAAACTGTAGGCTTACCCGTGGCTATGGCAACGTTACATATTTTAAATGGAAAAATAACCACTCCAGGGGTACAACTGCCGATTCGAAAAGAAGTCTATGAACCGATTTTGGCCGAATTGGAGACGTATGGTGTGGTGTTTAAAGAAACGAAGTTGCCGTACATTGGTTACAATCCTGATAAAATTACAGGCACCTCGTAACAAATGTTAAAACCTAAGCATAACGTTATTTTCTTGATAAATGTAAAATTGTAATTGCTATTTTTGCTGTATATTTTATTCAAATGAAGGCAAATCAATTACAAATTGAAATTGACGGTATCGACAAAGAGATTTTACGCCATTTAATGGAAGATGCGCGTAAACCGATACTGCAAATTGCAAACAGCATAGGAATTTCGGGGGCAGCGATTCACCAACGATTAAAAAAATTGGAAGAAGCGCAAGTAATTTCGGGTTCCAAATTTATCCTCAACACCAAAGTTTTGGGGTACCGTACCATGGCCTTCGTGGGCATCTATTTGGACAAAGCCTCGAGCAACTCCGAAGCGGTGCGGGAATTGCGAAAAATTCCAGAAGTATTGGAATGCCACTATACGACTGGTAATTGGAGTATTTTGGTAAAAATCATTTGCAAAGACAACGAGCATTTGATGCAATTGCTCAATAAAAAAATCCAACCCATCGAAGGGGTTTCACGTACGGAAACGTTTATCTCCTTGGAACAACAAATCGAACGACAAATTCAACTCTAATGGCACTAAAATATACCAAAGAAAATATTGCTTTAGGTTTTTACATCCTCTACTTTTTAGCGGCAGGGATTTGCTACGAACTTTTCCCGGGCGATGCGGAAAATCCCAACATGGGCATCGCGCTCATGTATTTGTTTATCCCTATTAGCTTGGTTTATTTTATGAATCATCTTATTCGGCAACTTTTTGGTAAAAAAAATTATGCCAAATGCTTGCTGATTCATGGCGTCGCATGGGTTGCTTTGTTTATTCTATTGTTTTTGTTTTCCACAGGCAAAAAATAAAAATCCGTGAAGCATTGACCCCACGGATTTCCTTAATTCATCTTAAATTAGATTATTGGCTTATCGGCACACCTACCTAACGGCAGGCAGGTCGACTCATTGACACATCGGCTCATTGGCACATTGGCACATTGACTCATTGCCACATTACTCCCGCTCCCGACTTCCCATAAAAATCGAAACGTAATACAACAAGGTAGCAATCGATCCAATCGCCGCTACTAGATAGGTGCGTGCGGCCCATTTCAAGGCATCTTCTGCGCCAGCATATTCCGCTTGATTGACTATGCGTTTGTCGCGCAACCACGCCAAGGCACGGTTACTAGCATCGTATTCTACGGGTAACGTAATGATAGAGAAAAGTGTTGTAGCAGCAAACAACACGATACCTACCAACAACAAAGAGGGAAATGCTTTGATCAACAAAATTCCCGCGAGTAATACCCATTGCACAATATTGGAGGCAAACGACACTACAGGCACGAGTTGTGAACGCATCGTGAGCCATTGGTAACCGATGGCGTGTTGCACTGCATGGCCACATTCGTGCGCGGCTACGGCGGCTGCGGCTGCATTGCGTTGATGGTAAACCCCTTCACTTAAATTCACCGTTTTATCGACGGGATTATAGTGATCGGTCAACATTCCGGGCGTAGAAATCACTTTGACATCGTAAATGCCGTGATCATGCAACATTTGTTCAGCGATTTCTCGACCACTCATCCCGTTGTTTAAATGCAATTTGGAGTAGTGTTCAAACTTACTTTTCAAACGACTACTGACCAACCAACTGGCTCCCATGATAAGGAGGGCCAAAATCATATATCCTGATCCCATTTTTTCTTAAATTTTAAATTAATCACTTCAAATTCAAGACCAAAATTGAAACGCTGACAAAGTGGCATTACAGGAAGGCAATTCCAAACACGAAGCGGTTGTTTCCGTTTTCTTGAATATTGTTGGTGATGCTCCCGTATTCAGAGCGGTATTTTCCTCGAGTTAAGGCCAACTCGTAGCCGGCATTGATACGGATTTTGAACGAGGATTTTTTAAACAAATACAACATCACATTGGGTCCGGCATACAACATACGATTGTCCAAATTGACATGACCACTGTTGAGTGCGGGATCCAATAGATTTAAATCGGTGCTGTTGTTATTGTTGTAGATGTCGTAGCGATTGGTTTGATAGGCCAAAGACAATCCCCCTGCAAAAGTAACTTTGGGGTTGTGAATCAAATTGTAGTGAAAACGGGCCCGCGTATTAAAGCCTAAGTATTTGAGGGTATTGTTCCCTTTTTTGTTTTCCAAAAAGGACGTTCCAAACTCAATATCACCGGAGTACTTTTCCCCCAAAATATTCAAACCAAACGTTAGCTCTGGGGCTACATCGCGCATTTCGGGTAGATTGCCAGCTCTTAATTTTTGATTCAAATTCAACGACTGATTTGCATTAAACGAAACACCAATGTAAAAGTCCATATCGGGTTTCTTTTTGATCGAATCTTTAGCGACTTCCTGCGCGTTTGCAACTAGGGAAACTACCATTCCTAAAACGAGTATAATTTTTTTCATATGATTGATTTTTCATAAAATTAAGCGACAATTCCCAACCTGATTTTGAATTTAACGTTTTGTTAAAAAAAAATCCGTGAAGCCTCAACTCCACGGATTCCTATTTTATTCATCAATCGACTCATTGCCACATTAACTCATTGGCTCATCGACACATAGGCTCATCGACACATAGGCACATCGACACATTAATCACCCCACCAAATTAATAATCTTCCCGGGGACAATGATCACTTTATTTGGCGTACGCCCTTGCAATTGCTGTTGTGTGCGCTCGTCGGCCATGACGATTGCTTCAATTTCGGCAACCGACAAATCCAAAGGCAACTTGATCGTAAAACGCATTTTTCCATTGAACGAAACCGGATATTCTTTCTCACTTTCCACCAAATATTTGGCTTCAAATTGGGGGAAAGCTACGGTGGCTATCGAACCCTCATGACCCAATTGATTCCATAACTCTTCGGCGATGTGTGGTGCGTAGGGCGAAATCAACACCGCTAAAGGTTCGAGAATCGCACGATGACGGCATTTTTGTTGTGCCAATTCGTTCACACAAATCATAAACTGCGACACCGAAGTATTAAAGGAGAAGTTCTCGATATCTTCCGTTACTTTCTTAATCGTTTTGTGTAAGGTTTTGTACATGTCCGCCGTAGGTTCGTCGTTGACCACCACCAAACCATTGTCGTCAAAATACAAACGCCATAATTTTTTCAAGAAACCGTATACACCTGTAATTCCTGCTGTATTCCAAGGTTTGGCTTGTTCCAGCGGCCCCAAGAACATCTCATACAAACGCAAGGTATCGGCACCGTATTCGTTGCAAATGTCGTCGGGGTTGACCACATTGTATTTGGACTTGGACATTTTTTCGACTTCGCGAAGAACTTTGAATTCATTTTCTTTATTACAAATGAATAAAGCATTTTTAAAATCTTCCCTCCAAAGTTTTAATTTATCAGTATCCAAACTAAATTCACTTGATAAAAGTGAAATATCAACATGGATATATCTAAATTTAATTTGCGAAATTTCTAAATCTGACAAACCTTCATTTTTATAGAAACTTTTTATTATTTCAAAATGATTTGAGTTAACATCAGTTAGGTTCAATAAATCATTTGACAAATAAATTGGCTCAATTTTTATCATTTCGTGATAAGATTGAAGGACAAACGCACTCATCCCCAAAATCATCCCTTGGTTGATCAACTTTTTGAACGGCTCTTCGGTGGGTGCGAAACCGCGGTCTTTCAAGAATTTGTTCCAAAAACGGGCATACAACAAGTGACCTGTGGCATGTTCGCTACCGCCAATGTACAAATCGACATTTTGCCAATACTGTAAGGCCTTTTCTGAAGCAAACTCGGATTCGTTTTTCGCATCCATATAGCGCATCCAGTACCACGAACTTCCAGCCCAACCCGGCATGGTGTTTAATTCTAAAGGAAAAACAGTTACATGATCTATGAACTGATTACTAACCACGGCACACTGCTTCGTATCCCACGCCCAAGTGGTCGCATTCCCTAAGGGCGGCTGACCGTCTTCGGTGGGTAAATATTTCTCCACTTCAGGCAAAACGATGGGTAAATGTTGGGCGTCGATCATTTGCGGCAAGCCATTCACATAATATACGGGGAAAGGTTCGCCCCAATAGCGTTGACGCGAAAATACGGCATCGCGCAAACGGTAATTTACTTTGGCTTTACCGGCACCGATTTTTTCCAATTCCTCAATGGCTTTTTGGGTACCCGCTTTATAATCCAATCCGTTTAGGAAATCAGAAGCTACCAATTCAAACCCACTTTTCTCTGCAAAAGCGGCTTCAGAAATATCTTGGTTGAAAATATTCTTGATCTCGGGCATGCCCACCGTTCCTTTAAAATAGTTGGCAAACGCATAATCGCGTTCGTCGCCACACGGAACCGCCATTACAGCGCCTGTTCCATATCCGGCCAACACATAATCCCCAATCCAAACCGGAATGGGTTCTTTGGTAAACGGATGTTCGGCATACGCTCCAGTAAACACCCCTGAAATGGTTTTCACATCGGCCATACGTTCACGTTCCGAACGTTTTGCGGTGGCTTCAATGTAGGCCTCTACCGCTGCTTTTTGTTCAGGAGTAGTGATTTGTGGAACCAACTCGTGTTCGGGTGCCAAGGTCATAAACGTAACGCCGAAAATGGTATCAGGACGCGTTGTAAATACTTCTATTTGAAACTTGGAACCTGAAACTTGAAACTTCACTGAAGCCCCAACCGATTTTCCAATCCAATTGCGTTGGGATTCTTTCAAGGATTCGGTCCAATCAATGGTTTCTAATCCTTGTAACAAACGCTCAGCATAAGCCGAAATACGCATGGACCATTGGGTCATTTTTTTGCGAATCACTGGATGGCCGCCCCGTTCTGATACGCCATTCACGATTTCGTCATTGGCCAAAACAGTTCCAAGAGCCGGACACCAGTTCACTTCGGTTTCTGCCAAATAGGTGAGACGGTATTTCAACAACAAACGCGCTTTTTCATCTTCAGAAAATGCGTTCCATTCGTTGGCTGAAAAAACAAACACATCGTCATCACAAGCTACATGGACGGCAGCATTTCCCTCTTTTTCAAAAATTGCCACCAAATTGGCGATAGGTAACGCTTGGTTCGCATCATAACAATAGTAGGACTCAAACAACTGAATGAAAATCCACTGCGTCCATTTGTAATACTCCGGATTAGAAGTGCGCACTTCGCGATCCCAATCGAAGGAGAATCCAATTTTGTCCAATTGTTCGCGATAACGCGCAATATTTTCACGGGTAGTTTTTTCAGGATGTTGCCCTGTTTGAATCGCATATTGCTCGGCAGGTAACCCAAAAGAGTCATAGCCTTGCGGATGCAATACATTAAATCCTTGGTGGCGTTTGTAGCGCGCAACAATATCCGAGGCAATATACCCTAGCGGATGCCCCACGTGTAATCCCGCACCCGAGGGATACGGAAACATATCCAACACATAATATTTGGGTTTTTCGGAGGAATTGGAGGCAGCAAACGTGTGGTTATCGGCCCAATATTTTTGCCATTTGGCTTCTATTTGTTCGTGAAAATATTTCATCGGTAAACGAAAAAAGGTTGATGCATGAATCCGTAATAAAGGTTGGAAGTTCAGGCATTACTAAAAATTAGGGGCAAATTTACACCTTTCACACAAGAAGAGAAAACTTTGAGCGTTATTAAAGGAGTAAAATGATTTTCTTTTTTATTTTTACGGCATAAAACAAAAGCTATGGCCTCATCGTTTGATCAATATCAGAAACGCAGATTAATTTCCTCTTACTTTTCGGTCGTTTTGAGTGTTTTTTTGGTGTTGTTTCTATTGGGCGCTTTGGGACTTTTTATCCTGAATTCCAAGCGATTATCCGATAATTTCAAGGAAGATATCGTCATGACTGTTTTCTTCAAAAACGAAGCCAACGACACCGTATTCAAAGCCTTTGAAAAGACAATTCAGTCGGGAAAATACGCCAAAGATTTTAAGTTCGTTTCCAAAGAAGCGGCAGCCAAAGCCCATAAAGAAGTGGTTGGCGAGGACTTTATGCAGTTTTTGGGGATGAATCCGTTGCAAAATTCCTACGACATTCACTTGAAAGCCGAATATGTGACCAACCCTGGATTTTCGACCATGGAGCGAACCCTTCGCAAAAATCCTTTTGTGGCCGATGTAGTCTATGATAAGCAGTTGATTACTTTGGTGAATGATAATGTAAAAAAAATCAGTTTCTGGGTTTTAATCGTCTCAGGCGTATTTATGGTGATTTCCGTTTTATTGATCAACAGTTCAATGCGACTCTCCATTTATGCCAATCGTTTTATCATCAAAACCATGCAAATGGTGGGCGCAACGAAGTCGTTTATCCGTAAGCCGTTTATTCTTCGCAGTATGTTGCTCGGACTTATCGGGGGGATTTTGGCGATTGTTGCTTTACTTTCTTTACTCTTTTACATTGCCAACAATTATCCTGGATTGGACATTTTCAATCAGTTGGAGCTAACCGTTATTGTATTGGTTGGCGTTTTGGGCATGGGCGTGTTGATTACCTGGATTAGCACCTATTTTGCAACCCAACGTTTCTTAAATTTACGAACAGACGATTTATATTAATTCCGTACGGCCTTATGAGTGCACCTGAAAACAAACCGGATTTCCTTTTTAAAAAAGAAAACTACACCTTCTTAATCATCGGTTTAGCTGTTATCGCGTTGGGATTTATCCTGATGTCGGGCAGTAGCAATGACAATCCGGCCGAATGGAATGCCGACATTATGAGTTTCCGCCGTATCCGTTTGGCACCCACGGTTGTACTCGCGGGATTTGGAATTGTGATTTATTCCATTTTTCGTAAAGGAAAATCCGAATAAACGGCTCAAGGGAGACTTAATACGACACCATGGACTTACTTCAAGCGCTTCTCATAGCTATTGTAGAAGGATTGACCGAATATTTACCGGTTTCTTCTACGGCCCACATGATTTTTACGAGTGCTTATTTTGGCATTCAAAACGATGATTTTGTAAAACTCTTTCAAGTTGCCATTCAATTTGGCGCCATCTTGGCCGTAGTTGTGTTGTATTGGCGCAAGTTTTTTGATTTCAAAAGAATCGGTTTTTACCTCAAATTGGCCGTAGCGGTTATTCCGGCCTTGGTGTTGGGAAAATTATTTGACGATAAAATTGAAGCGGTATTGGGCGACCCTATTCCCATTGCCCTTGTTTTGATTGTTGGCGGTATTGTCTTGCTTTTTGTAGACGCCCGTTTTCAAAATCCAACGGTGACTTCTGAGGAGGAAATCACGTATAAAAAAGGATTTTTTATTGGTCTTTGGCAATGTTTGGCCATGATGCCCGGCACGAGTCGGTCGGCGGCTTCAATTATTGGGGGCATGCAACAAGGGCTCACTCGCGCAGCCGCCGCTGAGTTTTCATTTTTCTTGGCCGTTCCAACGATGCTCGCCGTGACAACGTATTCAATTTTTTTAAAAACATACGAAAATACGGGGTTGAAAGGCTATGAATTGCTAACGCAAAATAGCGAACATCTCAAATTGTTTTTAATCGGTAATGCGGTTGCTTTTGTGGTAGCGATTCTTGCGATTAAATTCTTCATCGGTATTATCAAAAAATATGGCTTCAAACCCTGGGGCTACTACCGAATCATCGCTGGAACCGCATTGTTATTATACTTTACGTTGGTAAAACCATGAGTTGGACAGCTGAAACATTTAAAGATGGGCAAGTCTTACTCATTGACAAACCGCTTACATGGAGTTCTTTTCAAGCGGTAAATAAGATCAAATATGCTTTAAAACGCAAGTACCAATTTTCTAAAACCTTCAAAATTGGACATGCGGGAACATTAGATCCATTAGCTACAGGTTTACTCATCATTTGTACGGGGAAATTCACTAAAAAAATTCCAGAAATTCAAGGGCAAACCAAAGAATACACGGGAACAATTACGGTAGGGGCAACCACACCTTCTTATGATTTAGAGACCGAAATCGATGCTACTTTTCCCATTGATCATATTACAGAAGATTTGATTCGAGCAACAGCTCAAACCTTTGAAGGCGAAATCATGCAGAAACCGCCTGTTTTTTCGGCGATAAAAAAAGACGGCAAACGGTTGTACGAGCATGCCCGTGCGGGGGAAGAGGTCGAAATTGAAGCGCGAAAAACCACTATTTACGAATTTGAAATCACCCGAATCGCCTTGCCCGAAATTGATTTTCGGGTTACGTGCAGCAAAGGAACGTACATTCGTTCTTTGGCTTATGATTTCGGAAAAGCAATGCAATCAGGCGGGCATCTAACGGTCTTACGCCGCACTAAAATTGGCGATTATTCGGTCGAAGAAGCGCTCACCCCCGAGGACTTTGTTGCACTACTATCAAAAAAGGAGTCCGAATGAACTCCTTTGTTTTATACTTTAACGGGTTGCAATAAAGCTACCACCTCGTTTTGAATACTAACCCCTTTGTCTTGCAGATACCATTTTTGCAGTGCTGCTTTGGCTTCATCGTCGACAACACCGTGCGCTGCTTTATAAGCTAATATCAGTTCTTTGGCTCCTTGAGGTCGGGGTCCAAAATCACCAAGGACTTCACCAGAAACTTTATCAACGATAATTAATTTGGGAATAGAACGGGTTCCGTTGGTTAAAAATAAATCCATTAAGGCAGGATGCTCATCGCGAAGCACCACATGCATCTCAATTTTTGGAGTTTGTGATGCCATTTTATCTAAAACAGGAAGTACTTGAGCAGCATCGCCACACCACGTTTCGGCCAAAACAACCCAAAGCAATTCGTTTGGCAATTGGTCTAAGAAATGACTAACCTCGGGCGTTAAGGTGATTGTTTTATCCAAACGATGCATTCGCGCTTCGTTCAAATGGGTATAATGAACGTAAGCTTCTGTTTGCTCCCCCGTAGTTTTTCCCTCTTGCGCATAGGTTTGCATCAAGTGGCGATAGGCGGCATAAGTGTAACTCTTTTGTAAACTGTCTTGAATAATTGTATTCATGGGTTTAGTGATTTGTTTGGGCAAAGGTAATGCATTTCGTATATTTGGTTGGTAACCTAGATTACACGCCTATGAAAACGCTAACTTCCCAACGTATTGGCTATGTTTTGTCTGGTGGTGGCACCAAAGGATTGGCCCATGCAGGAGCCCTTCATTTTTTGGAAAAACAGGGACTAAAGCCCGCAATTATTTCAGGTACCAGTGCGGGTTCGATTGTAGGCTCCCTATATGCATGGGGTAAAAGTCCCGTTGAAATCTTGGAGTTTTTTCAATCGATTTATTTTTTTCATTGGACCCATTTTACCTTAAAAAAACCAGGGCTCATCGACTCGGATTCCTTTAAAAAATATTTTGATCAAATATTTGGGAAAGCAACCATTGGCGATTTTCCACTGCCGATGTACATCACCGCTACCGACATGGTACAGGGAAAGCTATGTGTTTTTGAGGCAGATGTTCCCATCAGTGATGCGATTTTGGCTTCATCGGCATTTCCTGGGGTTATTTCACCGCATATTATTGATGGAAATATTTACAGTGATGGGGGAATACTAAATCATTTTCCCGCCGACTTGATTGCCGACGCTTGTGATTATATTATTGGCATTTATGTGAGTCCGATTGAAAAAATTCAAGCCGACCAATTGCGATCGATTAAAGCGGTTACCAGCAGGGCCTTTGATTTGCTCTATGCGCACACCCATTTGCAAAAATTTAGCAATTGCGATTTGATTATCGAACCGGAAGCGCTTTGCAATTATAGCACCTTTGAAACCAATAAACATAAAATGGAGGAAATTTTCCAAATTGGGTACGATGAAGCCCAAAAACGATATCAGGAGGTCTTGGGATAATTTTTTTCAGGGCACTTTTACAACATTAGAATATCGCTATATTTGCAATGCAAAAAAGAAAAAAGCAAAACCTTCCTATGAAATACAACCGAATTCTCTTAAAATTAAGCGGTGAGGCGTTGATGGGTGACCGTCAATACGGCATTGACCCGAAACGTTTGGCCGAATATGCCGACGAAATTAAACAAGTCCATGACCAAGGCGTTCAGATTGCTATTGTGATTGGTGGCGGTAATATTTTCAGAGGAGTGGCAGGGGCTAGCAACGGTATGGACCGTGTACAAGGCGATTATATGGGCATGTTGGCCACGGTAATTAACGGAATGGCCTTGCAAGGTGCTTTAGAAGATAAAGGCATGCAAACCCGTTTGCAAACAGCCTTGAAAATTGAATCGATTGCCGAACCTTATATCAAACGTCGAGCCGTGCGTCACTTAGAAAAAGGGCGCATTGTGATTTTTGGTGCAGGTACTGGAAACCCCTATTTCACCACCGATACGGCAGCCGTTCTTCGCGGTGTGGAGGTAGGTGCAGATGTTATTCTCAAAGGAACTAGAGTCGATGGCGTATACACCGCCGATCCTGAAAAAGATAAAAATGCCGTAAAATTTGATTTTATTTCCTTCGAGGAAGTGCTTCAAAAAGGCCTCAATGTAATGGATACCACGGCTTTTACGTTAAGTCAAGAAAACCAATTACCCATTGTAGTTTTTGACATGAACAAAGCGGGGAACTTATTGAAGATTTGCCAAGGCGAAACCATAGGAACTGTTGTAACTATCTAACTTTGTTAATACTGAATTATGGAAGATATTGAATTGATTTTGGAAGAAGCAAAAGATGCGATGAATGCTTCGGTAGCACACCTTGAAAAATCGTTTTTAAACATCCGTGCCGGTAAGGCCTCCCCACAAATGTTGGGCAGTGTATTTGTGGATTATTATGGGTCGATGACACCGCTTTCCCAAGTTTCCAATGTCAATGTACCCGATGCGCGCACCTTGACGATTCAACCGTATGAAAAAAGTATGTTGACGCCCATTGAAAAGGCCATCATGAATGCCAACCTTGGCTTTAACCCGATGAACAATGGAGATGTAATCATCATCAGTGTGCCACCACTTACGGAAGAACGTCGTCGTGATTTGGTAAAACAAGCCAAAAATGAAGCGGAAGACGCAAAAATCGGGATTCGCAATCACCGAAAAGATGCCAATACTGAAATCAAGAAATTGGAAAAAGACGGCGTTTCGGAAGATTTGTGTAAAAAAGCAGAAGATGATGTGCAAAAATTAACCGACAATTTTATCAAAAAAATTGAAGAACATCTCGCGGTGAAAGAAGCTGAAATTATGAAAGTATAACGAACCAATACGTTCGTACTATAAAATCCGTTATCCTTACTGTTAACGGATTTTTTTATTCCTACTTTTGTACCCATCAAACTAAACAAACGTCCATGAAAAACAGTTGGATTTTCGGGTTGCTTTGGCTAACCCAAATCCTGAGTGCGCAAAAAACAATGCAGGGACAAGTCATCGATTACGATACGACCATCCCGATTGCTTTTGCGATGGTATCCTACCAAAACCAAACGGTGTACACCAATTGGGAGGGTCGTTTTTCATTGGTCATTGACGAAGAAACCAAGCCGATTCAGGTTAGTTACAAAGGCTACCACGACAAAAATCATTACCTCAGCGTGGGTGCTCCCTTTATTTTGATTAAAATGGTTTCCGACCAATCGCAAAAATCGGCTGAAATTTATACCGACAACGAAACCAATGCCATCCTAAAAAAAGTCATCGAAAACCGCGCAAAAAATCAGCCGGAAAAAGTTCTTCAAACCTACGAATACAAAAATTATGAGACCCTTTTGGTGACGGCTAATCCCGATTCTATCTCCACCAAAATTGATACTATTTACAAACCCCGCTGGTTTGGCAAACCCAAAATGGTTTTGGACTCTTCTAATTACAAGTTCAAAAAATTGGTCGAAAAACAACATTTGTACCAAACCGAAAAAGTTAATTTAATTCAGTTTAACAATTACGGCACTAAAGAAACCGTGCTTGCCTCGCGTATGGCAGGCTTCAAAAAACCGCTGTACGAGTATTTGGGATTGAACTTGATTTCGTATTCGTTGTACGATCGGTATTTGGACATATTGGAGGTTACCGTTCAAAACCCGATTTCGTCCTATGGGCGTAAAATGTTTGTTTTTAAAATGGTTGATACCCTCACGATTCAAGGCCGACCGGTTTACCGCATTTATTTTCAACCCAAAAAATTAAACTCCAATAAGTTACGTGGATTGTTGTACATCGACGCTGAAAATTTTGCAATTGCTAAAGCCTTTTTTCGGGTGTATGGCATGGTCAATATCAATGCTACCTATACCTTCAACTGGCTCCCAAAACACAACATTTGGTTTCCCGAAAAACGAAAATTGCTCGTGGTTAAAGGAGATAATTCCGAGGATTTAAAATTGTTTGGCGGTACGATCATGTTTAATTCCAGCATTGAAGGATTGGAACAAAACGCCTCCGACCGGATGTACTTGAAATTGGAATCCAAACCGTTTGATGTAAAAATCAACCAAAATGTGGTAACGCGTCAACCCGCGATTCGAATTGATGTCCCCGAATCCAGTATGAGCAAACCCGATGGCTACTGGCGCATCATGCAACGGGACACCCTTGACCGTCGAAAAATGCCCACCTACATCAACATTGACAGTCTGGCTACTGCCGAAAAAATTGAGCATAAAATATTTCTCGGGCGGAAAATTTTTAACGGGTATTTGCCGTTGGGAAAATTTGATTTGGACCTGCGCAGTATTTTAAAATACAACAATTATGAAGGCTTCCGACTTGGTTTTGGGGGAACTACCAACACCCGTTTTTCTGAAAAATATAAGATCGGAGCGTATGTCGCCTACGGTTTAAAAGACGAAGCTTTCAAATACCACATCGCGCCTTCGCTGTTATTGGACGCCGAGACCAACAGCTGGGCCTCCCTATCGTATACCGATGATGTGGCTGAAATCGGTCAAATACAATTTGCCACTGAAAGTCGGCGTTTTCGTATTTACGACCCGCGTCCCATCAACATTTCTACCTTTTACAATCACAAAACTGCATCAGCCTACTGGGAAAGCAAATACATTCCTAAAACCGATCTTTATGCCGGAATCAGCCGCAGTGCTATCGCTCCCCGTTTTGAATACCAATACCAACAAGGCGATCGATTGCTGAGTGAGTACACCTTAACAACCTTGCAAATGGCAGTGCAATGGAATCCGTTTAGTTCGTATATGCAAACGTCAACCGGGCGTTTGGAAATCAACAAACGATATCCCAAATTTACCCTGCAATTGACCCAAGCCTTTGATCAATTGTTGGGTGCTGATTTTCAGTTTTCAAAAATAGATTTTCGCATCAATCACGAAATCAAGTATTTATCGGGACAAGAAACCGGATTTATCATACAGAGTGGTTTGGTGTTTGGCGAAGCGCCGCTAACCCATTTGTACAGTATTGCCCCCAACAACCTCAACCGCGATGCGTTGTTAAAACGAATTACTATTGCGGGGAAAAACAGCTTTGAAACCATGTTTTTCAATGAATTTTTCTCCAGCCGATACATTAGTTTTCAAGCCCGACACACCTTTAATAAAGTAAAAATTGCATACCGCATCAAACCCGAAATTTCGGTGGTCACCCGCATGGCTTTTGGTACGATGGAAAATAAAGAACGCCACTTAGGATTTACCTACAAAACCTTGGAGGAAGGCTATTTTGAAAGTGGTGTCGAAGTGAACCAACTCTTTAAAGGCTTTGGAATTACCTTTTTTACCCGGTATGGCCCGTATGGTTTAGCTAAATTTGAAGACAACCTTTCGTTGAAAGTGAGTTACAACCTCGATTTAGGGTTTTAAAATCAAAACCGAAGGCACGGTACTCAACCACAAAGACTGGGCATCGACGAGCTGTTTCCAACTTTCCAAACTCACCATCATCAAATCTTGTTTGGCCATTAGTCCTGCTTTCATCTCGTCTTCGCGGATAACCGTAACTTTATCAGCACCATAGGATTGTTGCAACGCTGCAATAGCCTTTTCTAGAACAAAATTGGACTTCACATGATTGTTGACATCCAAAAACGTCACGGTGGCTTGGCTGTTGTAGATTAGTTTTTGGGTATAATCCAAGAGAAAAACGTCTTCGGGCGTTACAATGGGAACAAATACATCCTCGACCGTAGAAAGGTCTTTATCAACCAAAATCCCTAAAGGTTTTTTACTATTTGAAATGATAAACCGCGTTCGGTCATCAAAGGGTGAGTTTTCAAACAAGCCTTCTTTTCCTGTAAACTTATCCAGCAAGCGATCGGGATTGATGATTCGAGTGGTAAATCCCAGCACTTTCCCTAACAATGACCCTTCAAAAATGGACTTCCCAAGTCCGATTAATACCAAATCAAAATTCCCTTCGTTGGCAATTTCGGCAATATCGGTTTCGATGTCCACCGTCGATTTGAGCACGGGCGTAACCTCTTGATTCAATGCTTTGGATTCGGCCAAAATGGGGGCGAAAGTTTCTTGCTCGTATTCTTCAAGGTTGTAGGAGTGAATTTCATCGCTTAGGGATAAATGAAGGGCGGTGACTTGCGAATGCTCATTTTGCTTTTTCACAAAACTGTGCGCGAGACGAAGTAGGGATTTCCCCTTTTCATTATTCCCAAAAGAAATTAGGATTTTAAATTTCCCTTCGGAAACAATTTCTTGAGGGAGAATTGCTGCTTTTCGTTTAAAAATAAAATTGATGATATCGATGGCCGGTCCTGTCATAAAAGTCGTTACCAACGCCATAATCACCATCATGGTAAAAATTTCGGGCGACAAAACCCCCAAGTCAAAACCGATATTTAGCACCACCAATTCCATCAAGCCGCGCGTGTTCATCAAGGCACCGATGGTAAGACTATCGCGCCAATTTTGGCCTACAAATCGCGCCGCCAAAGCCGATCCTACGAACTTACCGGCTACGGCCACCAAGATGATATAACCCGTTATTTTCAACAACTCCGGATCGCTTATGAGTCCGATCTGCGTTCGTAACCCCGTAAAAACAAAGAAGAGCGGTAGGAGTAAAATCAAGGCTACATCCTCTACTTTTTCTATAAAAATATTACGGAATTTGGTACTATCGGGCATAATAGCTCCTGTCATAAACGCTCCAAAAAGCGCATGAATTCCGATCACCTCGGTCATATACGATGAAATGATCAGGGTAAGCAGAAAAATTGCCACAATTGGCTTGCTTAATTCATTTCGGTTGGCATACAAATCGCCGACTTTTTTCAAAAAGGGTTTCACCACAAATAGCATCATCAGTACGTAGAGTGTGGCACATCCAATCACGTACAACGAACTCATAAATGTTCCCGCTTTGACAATAGCAATTACGGCGGCGAGCAAACACCAAGCGGTGATATCATCGGCAGCAGCACAAGTAATCACAATGGTTCCGAGGCGAGTTTTGTGAATACCGCGTTCTTGCACGATACGGGCCAAAACCGGAAAAGCAGTAATGCTCATGGCAATTCCCATAAACAAACTGAACGCCAAAAACTCCACCCCCGCTGGCGCAAACCGGTGGTAAATGAAATAGGAAAGTCCGATCCCCAACGCAAACGGAAACACAATACTGGCGTGGCTAATCACCACGGCGTCGTTGGCTTTATTTTTCAAGACTTTCAAATCGAGTTCCATCCCAATGACAAACATGAAAAGGATCAAGCCAATTTGACTCAAAAACTGAAGATTTCCCAGAGATTCCACAGGAAAGAGCATCGCTGAATACTCGGGCAAATACATCCCCACAACGGAGGGCCCAAGAAAAATTCCTGCGATGATTTCCCCAATTACCGTAGGCTGTCCAATTTTTCGGAAAATCCAACCAAAAAAACGGGCGACAATGACGATGGTAATGATTTGCAACAATAAAATGGCCAGAGGGTGTTTTAGATTGTGAATAATCGCATCCAAAAACTGATTAAAAAAGGTGTCTTGAGAGGCATTGGAAATGATTCTTCGGCCAATTTCCAACTCTTTCCCTTGGGTAATAATCCAAAACATTAGAGCGGTAAATCCACCGGTAACGCCTAAATAAAACAATGAGTTTTTAAGATTTTTCATAAGGGCAAACTTGTTGTGTCACTTGGTTAACAAAAGTAGGGTAATTTCTTGAAGTTTGTTTTCGTAAAGGTTGCGATTCTTTTTCAAAAAATAAAAAAAGGAACCACTTTATTCGCAGGAAAAGATTCCGTCCTTCTCCGTTTGTTTTCAACGCTTTTCACTACCTTTGCACACCTTTTTTGCGCCTATGAAAAAATTACTCGGCATTGGATTTTGGGAAATAATTGCTCGCATCATCCTGAGAAACCGTTTGGGATTTATTTTTGGGATTGTCTTATTGACGGTCGGATTGGCTATGCAATGGAAATACATTCGATTTTCCAATACCGAGGCCAACTTGATTCCAGCAACCGACCAGGTTAATTTGGACTATAACCAATTTCTCAAGGTTTTTGGGGAAGAAGGAAATGTTATTGTCATCGGTTCAAAAGACCCTAAATTGTTTACGCCCAAGGTTTTTGAATCCTATACGACTTTGATGGCGAATTTGGCGAAAGACCCCGAAATCGGACTTGTACTTTCGTTGGAAAACCTTAAAATCCTTCGCAAAAATGATTCCTTGGCCCAATTTGAGTTGGCCCCTTTTGTGAATAAAACCCAGCTAAAAGACGAAGCGTACTTGAAACAAGCCCGTGCCGAATTGACGCAGCGTTTGCCTTTTTACGAAGGATTATTGTACAGCAAAGACAAAAGTACACTGCGATCGGTGGTGTATATGAAAAAGGAATTGGTCAACACCAAAGCGCGTAAAGACTATATCCTCGGACGTTTTTCGGATAAAATTAATCAGTTTGAACAAGCCACGGGTGTCGATCTTCGGGTATCGGGCATGCCTTACATTCGCTCGTACAATTCGAAAACCATCACCGACGAAATTGGACTGTTCATTGGAGCGGCATTGTTGATTACGTCATTGATTTTCTTCTTCTTTTTCCGTTCATTTCGGGCAACATTAATCTCTATGATCATTGTGATTATTGGGGTTATGTGGTCTTTTGGGATTATGGGGGCAATGGGGTACGAAATCACGGTGCTCACAGCGCTGGTGCCTACTTTGATGATTGTGATTGGGATTCCCAATTGTATTTTTTTCATCAACAAATACCATCAAGAATATTACAAACACGCCAACAAAGCCAAGGCATTGCAACGGGTAATCACCAAAACGGGAACCGCCACCTTGATGACCAATATTACAACCGCTGTGGGTTTTGCCACGTTTATTGCCACCAACAATGTGCTCTTACAAGAGTTTGGTGTGCTTACAACAATCAACATTATTGCGGTGTATGTGCTGAGTTTGTTGCTGATTCCTATTTTCTTTAGTTACATCCCAGCGCCTATTCCGAGGCATTTGGGGCACCTTGAACGCGAATACCTCACCGGTTTTTTTGTGTGGATCGTCAATACCGTCAAGTACAACCGACTGAGTGTTTACATGGTTTCTATTATCCTTTTGATTTTTGGCATTATCGGGATTTATGAAATCAAAATTTCGGGAAGTATCATTGAAGACATGCCCAAGAAAACAGCCTTCTTTGAGGATATTCGTTTTTTTGAAAAAGAATTTGACGGGGTGATGCCGCTTGAAATTATGATAGATACCAAACGGAAAAACGGTGCCTTGCGTGCCACCAATCTTCGTCGTTTGGAAGAGTTGGAAAAAACGCTCACCGACATCCCTGATTTGTCCAAACCGCTTTCAATTGTCAGTGTAGCCAAATATGCTAAGCAAGCCTATTACAACGGAAATCCTGATTATTTTCAGTTGCCCACCGCACAGGAGGAGCCTTTCATAGCCACTTATATTAAAAATACCGCCAAAGGGAAAAATGAAAATCTCTTTAAAAGTTACTTGAGTGATGACAAATCGATTGCGCGCATAACCACCTTTATTAAGGACGAAACGGGTGAAAAAATGCCGGGAATCGAACAGCAGATTCGTCAAAAAACCGACAAACTTTTTCCCAAAGAGCGCTATAATGTGGTGATTACAGGACGCGCTTCGGTTTTTCAAAAAGGAACCAACTACCTTTTGGACAACCTTTTGTCGTCGTTATTGTTTGCCTTTTTCCTCACTGGAGGATTGGTTGCGATTATGTTCCGTTCGTTCAAAATGGTGTTGGTAGCCATCATTCCGAATCTTCTTCCATTATTGATGACCGCAGGATTGATGGGCTTTTTGGGCATCCCTTTGAAGCCCTCTACGTTGTTGGTGTTTGGTATAGCCTTTGGAATGTCGGTTGATGACACCTTACGCTTTTTGGCTCAATACCGATTGGAACTGTCACGTAACGATTGGAAAATTAAGAAATCAGTATTTGCCACTTTTGATGATGCTGGAATCAGTATGTTTTACACCTCGATTGTCCTGTTTTTTGGGTTTTCGGTTTTCATGCTCTCCGGTTTCGGAGGCACCGTAGCCCTCGGAGGATTGGTGGCCATTACCCTTTGTTTTGGAATGTTGTCCAATTTGGTATTGCTGCCCTCTTTGGTGTTGTCGTTGAACAAAACCTTGGCCAACGAGCAAGAGTTTATCGAACCGACCATCGACATTTTGGAACATACCGATGAAGAATTGGATGCCCTCGAAGAAAAAAAGAATTAAAGTATATTTGTCCTACTCGAAAATCAAGAAATAATCATGAAATATTCAAAGATTAAGGCCTTATTAGAAAGTGAAAAAGGCGGCATAGCAGTGGCCACTCGTGGTTGGGTGAGAACCTTTCGCAACAAACAATTCATTGCTTTGAACGACGGTTCGACGATACACAATATTCAATGTGTGGTTGATTTTGAAAATACGCCTGAAGCTACTTTGAAACGCATTACGACCTCAGCAGCTCTAGACATCCAAGGTACATTGGTAGAAAGCCAAGGGTCGGGACAGAAATACGAAATCCAAGTAACCAAATTGGAAATTTTAGGCGATTCGGATGCGGAGAAATATCCGATACAACCTAAAAAACATTCCCTTGAATTTTTACGTGAAAATGCCCACTTACGCGTACGCACCAACACTTTTAGTGCTGTTATGCGTGTGCGCTCGGTATTGGCGTATGCGGTACACAAATATTTCAATGAAAAAGGATTTTTCTACTTCAATGCGCCCATTATTACGGGAAGTGATGCTGAAGGTGCGGGTGAAATGTTCCGCGTATCGGCTTTACCTTTTGATGGCACACCGCGAACCGAAGACGGCAAAGTGAACTTTAAAGAAGATTTCTTTGGTCGTGAAACCAACCTCACGGTTTCGGGTCAATTAGAAGCAGAAACGTATGCCATGGCATTAGGTCAGGTGTATACTTTTGGTCCAACATTTCGCGCGGAGAATTCAAACACCTCACGTCACTTGGCGGAATTTTGGATGATCGAACCCGAAGTGGCCTTCAACGATTTGAACGACAACATGGATTTGGCCGAAGATTTCATTCGTTATGTGATCAAATATACAATGGAAAACTGTGCCGATGATTTGAAATTCTTGGAACAACGTTTGATCGATGAAGAGAAAAACAAACCCCAAGCCGAACGCAGTGAAATGGCTTTGTTGGAGAAATTGAACTTTGTATTGGAAAATAATTTTATTCGAATTTCATATACCGAGGCGATAGACATTTTGAAAAATTCGAAACCGAATAAAAATAAAAAATTCCAATACCTCATTGAAGAATGGGGGGCCGATTTACAAAGTGAACACGAACGTTATTTGGTGGAAAAACACTTCAAATCGCCCGTGATTTTGTTTGATTATCCCGCCAAAATAAAAGCGTTCTACATGCGTTTGAATGAAGACGGACAAACGGTACGCGCTATGGATATTTTATTCCCAGGTATCGGAGAAATCGTAGGTGGATCACAACGAGAGGAGCGTTTGGATGTGTTGATCGAAAAAATGAACGCATTAGGCATTCCCGAAGAAGAATTATGGTGGTATTTGGATACCCGCCGTTTCGGAACCGCTATCCACTCGGGCTTTGGCTTAGGCTTTGAGCGTTTGGTCTTATTTGTAACGGGAATGACAAACATCCGCGACGTGATTCCATTCCCAAGAACTCCACAAAACGCCGAATTCTAAGTCGTAAGCCATAAATTTATTGGCCACTAAGACATAAAGACACCAACAAAAATTCAGAAAAATGTATAACGCCTTGAAAATGAATATTAGCCATGGAAGATTTAGAAAAAATCGCAAAAGATGTAGTTCACTGTGCCTATCAAATCCATAAACAATTAGGTCCAGGACTATTAGAAAAAGTATATGAAATATGTCTTGAATTTGAGTTGAAAAACTGTGGTTATGATGTGAAAAGACAAACAAAAGTTTCTATCAATTACAAAGGAATTGAATTTAGGGAAAGCTTACGCTTAGATTTGTTAGTGAATGATTCAATTATAATTGAAGTTAAAGCGGTTGAAAATGCAAACCCCGTTTGGGATGCGCAAATCATCAGTCATTTAAAATTAACTAATAAAAAAATTGGTTTTTTGATTAATTTTAATGTGCCGATTATCAAAAAAGGAATTAAGCGATTTGTAAATTAAAATGCCTTATGGTCTTCGTGACTTAGTGGCAAAAACTAAATTAGATGTTAAAACAAAACCTTCAATTTAAACTCTCACAAAAACTGTCCCCGCAGCAGATTCAGTTGATGAAACTGATTCAGTTGCCGACCCAAGCTTTTGAACAACGTTTAAAAGAAGAATTAGTAGAAAATCCGGCCCTAGAAGGGAGCACGGATCAAGAGGAATTGTATGAAAAAGAGGAGTTTGATTCGCAAGACGATTACGATGAATACGATGGAAACGAATCGATTGAAGCCGACGATATAAATATCGATGAATACCTCAGCGACGATGAAATTCCCGACTATAAATTGGCGGCCAACAACTACAGCGACGACGATGACGATCGCGAATCTCCCTTGGCAGCAGCGGTTAGTTTTCACCAAGATTTACTGAATCAATTGCAAACCTTTATTTTGAATGATACCGAAATGGAGGTAGCCGAGTTTGTGGTGGGTTCGATTGATGACGATGGATACCTTCGCCGAAGTATTCAAGATATGGTCGACGATATGGCCTTTACACAAGGGATTTACACCGATGAAAAAACCGTCGAGCGCATCCTTAAATCCATCATTCACGAGTTGGAACCTTCAGGAGTAGGCGCGCGTGATTTACAAGAATGTCTGTTATTACAGTTGAAACATAAAACCCCTACGGAGTCGATTGCTTTGGCCACACGTATCATCGACGAGCAGTTTGACGCATTCACCAAAAAACATTACGAAAAATTACTAACTAAATATAGCATCAGTCAGGACCAATTAAAAAAAGCTATCTCCGAAATCGAGAAATTAAATCCCAAACCGGGAGGAAGCTTTTCAGGCAGTCGAGTTACTGAAAATATTGTCCCCGACTTTATGATTCGCGTAGTCGATGGCGAACTTGAATTGACCTTAAATGGTCGAAATGCCCCTACGCTTCACGTTTCCCGCGACTATCAAGAAATGTTGCAAACCTATAAGGATTCGCGGGATAAATCCGCGGCACAAAAAGACGCCGTGCAGTTCATTAAACAAAAATTGGATTCGGCCAAATGGTTTATTGATGCCATAAAACAGCGGCAAGAAACCCTATTTGTTACGATGAATGCGATCATGCATTTTCAATACGATTACTTTTTGGAAGGCGATGAATTGAAAATCAAACCCATGATTTTGAAAGACATTGCCGATATGGTGGGCTTGGATATTTCTACCGTTTCGCGCGTGGCCAACAGCAAATATGTAGAAACACCTTACGGAACCAAATTGATCAAAGAATTCTTTTCAGAGGCCATGAAAAACGACCAAGGTGAAGATGTTTCTACTTTGGAAATCAAAAAAATCCTGAAAACCGTCATCGAAGAAGAAGACAAAAGCAAACCCTTACCCGATGATCAATTGGCAGAAATATTAAAAGAAAAAGGCTACCCTATTGCCCGTCGTACGATTGCCAAATACCGGGAACAGTTGGACATTCCTGTGGCGCGTATGCGAAAGAAAATTTAGGAGTACTACCTAATGACAACCGACTTGTGAAAAAAATACTTCCTTTTTTTTCCTACCTCTTCCACCCCATTTTCATTCCGCTTTTGGGATGTCTGGTTTATATTGCTTTTAGCGAACGCTTTTATTCGCAAGAACAGTACTTTTTGTTGTTGTTTCAGGTCGTCATTATTACCTTTTTCTTGCCGCTATCGTTCTTTTATCTTTTACGCACCTTTGGGAAAGTAGATTCCATCATGATGTCGGAGGTACGGCAACGAAAAATTCCTTTGGTCATGCAAATGGTGCTAACCTATATTTTGATCCAAAAAAGCATTACGATAGAGCGCTTTCCCGAACTATACTTTTTCTTTTTGGGCGGATTTGTAAGTACGTTTATTGTTTTTCTCTTGTTGTACATTCGATTCAAGGCAAGCATACACATGGTCGCGATTAGTGCACTGACTTTTTTTGTGATCGGACTCAGCGTTCATTTTCAAATCAATATCCTGTATACCATAGCGAGTCTATTTTTACTCTCGGGATTGATTGCCTCTTCGCGTTTGTATATGAAAGCGCATACCAGTTTGGAGTTAATAGTCGGGTATGCTTGTGGAGTTATCCCCCAAGTGGTGTTTTGGTATGCGTGGTTATAGGATGTAAAATTGAAGTCCGATATTCAAATTCCGTAAATTCATTGGCACACCATTGACTTCCGCATTTTTGTATAAGGCATTTAGACCATAATACAGGTAAAGATTCCATGTATTCCACCCTGCTGTTAGGTAACAGCCGTATAATAGTTTGTTCAAATCGGGATTGTTGCGAAAGGTAACCGATTGCACGTCATTTTGAAAACGATAGGTATCGGCTAGGAGGTAACTCACTTTAAAGCCGGTATAAATGCGCCAAAACTTGTGACTACTTAGCGTTGAAGCCCGCCATCGAAATTCCAAAGGCACTTCAATAAAATGTTGTGTAAGGCGATTGCGTTGGAAAAAAGTATCCCCAGAAATCAGCTCATAAGTATAGGCCGTGCCATTTGGCGTGGGGTTTGGGTACTGGTACAAATTGTGATTATACACGGCCAAGCTATACCCTAAACCCAAAGCAACGGCATAGGTTCGCGCTTTATTGATAGGCATATCCCGTAAAAATCCAATTCCGATTCCTGGGGAGAATTTTTTCTGGGATAGTCCGTCCAAATTTCCAGCCGTGTTGTAGGTAAAGGTAAAATAAAATTGATCTTCGCGATACAAGGAATCTACCACCTTGATTTCAGGTTCAAGCGGTTGCTCCTCTTGTGCTTCTAGCGAAAAGGGAAATAGGAATCCAAAAATTCCCCAACATAAATACGTCCAAAACTTTTTCAAGGCGCTGCCATTAGTGTGTACAAAACTACACAAAAAATTAGCAAGCCCACGATGGATTGTGTGTAATTAAACGATGTGAATTAACTGCTATTTTGTATTTTTGAATTTATGATTTTAATTTATAAAAATATTGAACTGATAAAGTTGCTTTGCAAAACACACAACGTAAAGCGTTTGTATGCTTTTGGTTCAATTTTAACAGATCAGTTTAACGAAGAAAGTGATATCGATTTAATTGTTGATTTCAATGATATCGAGTTACTAGATTACGCTGATAATTATTTTGACCTGAAGTTTTCTCTTGAGGACAGCTTGAAAAGACCAATCGATTTAATTGAAGAAAAAGCGATAAAAAATCCTTATTTCAAAAGGGCAATCGAAAAAAATAAGCAATTGATTTATGGATGATTATATTTTTGCTTGGCTGTTCGATATAAAATCTTCCATTGAGGAAATTGAAAGTTATTTTCCAAACGGCAAGGATTTTCAACAATATCATGAAGATTTAAAAACAAAACGAGCTGTTGAGAGGAATATTGAAATTATTGGGGAAGCTATGAGTAGAATATTGAAAGTGAATCCCGAGATTACAATTTCAAATTCAAGAAAAATTGTTGACGCGAGAAATAAAATAATTCATGGATATGATGAAATTTCAGACGATGTGATTTGGGGAATTGTAATCAATAATCTTCCTCTCTTAAAAAGCGAAATTGAAAATCTTTTACCAGAATAGTTTTTCACGAAAGCCCTTAAACCACTTAGGCTGAGTTGTGTCGGTCTCATACCATTTATTTCAGTAACTTTTACTTAGTGATAAAAATGAATCCGAGTTAAACCTTGCAACCCAAGGGCAGCGCTACGCACTATGCCCTTTTTGTATCCAAGAAAACCCTTCAAAAGCAGCGGGATTACTTACGTAATCCCCCGTAACGGGATTACTCGCGTGATCCCAATTGGGGATTCCGGTACAACCCAAGGGCAGCGCTACGCACTATGCCCTTTTTGTATCCAAAAAACCCTTCAAAAGCAGCGGGATTACTTACGTGATCCCCAATGGGGATTACTCGCGTGATCCCCATTGGGGATTCCGGTACAACCCAAGGGCAGCGCTACGCACTATGCCCTTTTTGTATCCAGAAAACCCTTCAAAAGCAGCGGGATTACTTACGTAATCCCCCGTAACGGGATTACTCGCGTGATCCCAATTGGGGATTCCGGTACAACCCAAGGGCAGCGCTACGCACTATGCCCTTTTTGTATCCAAAAAACCCTTCAAAAGCAGCGGGATTACTCGCGTGATCCCAATTGGGGATTCCGGTACAACCCAAGGGCAGCGCTACGCACTATGCCCTTTTTGTATCCAAAAAACCCTTCAAAAGCAGAGCTTTTGGGGTTTTTTGGATACAAAAAGGGCAGGCCACCGGCCTGCCCATGTCTTGCAGAGAGGAAGGGATTCGAACCCTCGATGCAGTTACCCACATACAAACTTTCCAGGCTTGCTCCTTCAACCACTCGGACACCTCTCTAATTTGGATTGCAAATTTGATGTATTTTTCGCAATAATCAAAATGTTTTACGAAATCATTTCGCCCCGCAAAGGGGTTTCAAATATGGTCTTAAAGACCTTGGGAGCGACCTGTTGTCCCAGTAAATACATGAGTTTAGTAACCGCTGCCTCGGTGGTTATATCTTTTCCTGAAATGACCCCAATTTGCTTCAACTGCGTACTTGTTTCATACTGTCCCATGTTTACACTTCCCCCCGAACATTGCGTTACATTCACAATCGGGAGTCCGTGTTGAATAGCTTTCTGTAAAATAGAAATAAACCACGCCTCCGTTGGAGCATTCCCCGATCCGTAGGTTTCTAGAATCAGGCCATGCAAGTTGGGGATGGCCACAACCGCCTCTAAAACCGCCGCCGTAATACCCGGAAACATTTTTAAAACCACGACATGAGCATCCATCATTTTATGAACCGCCAATCCTTTTTTGGTGGGGGGTAACAACGCAGCTGTGTTTACATTCAAATGCACTCCCGACTCCGCCAAAGCAGGATAATTGGGCGATGTAAAAGCATTAAAATGTTCGGCATTGATTTTGGTCGTGCGATTTCCACGGTATAACTTGTATTCAAAATACAAACAAACCTCCTGAATTACGGGTTTCCCCTTTTGCTGTAACGAAGCAATTTGTATGGCGGTAATTAAATTTTCCTTGGCATCGGTACGCAAGTCGCCAATCGGTAACTGCGACCCTGTAAACACCACGGGTTTGGCTAAATTTTCAAGCATAAAACTCAAGGCCGAAGCCGAATACGACATGGTATCAGAGCCGTGTAAAACCACAAATCCATCGTAAGCATCGTAATGGGATTCAATAAGCGTAGCAATTTCTTCCCACCGTTGGGGGTTCATATTGGAGGAATCTATCGGATGGGAAAAAGAAACTGTATCGATATGGCAATCCAACTGCTTGATTTCGGGAATTTTTTGCAGCAACTTGGCAAAATTGAAGGCTTTGAGGGCACCGGTTTTGAAATCTTTCATCATTCCAATGGTGCCGCCCGTGTAAACCAATAGTATATTAGGCTTGACTTGCATGACGGTATTTCAATTGATTGATTACCGGATTGGCATACATCGCCAAAAATCCCTCACGCATAACTTCATTGTTGCCATCAATACGCATTTCCAAACGGCGTTCAAAAAGCGATTTCTCCGCTTCGGTATACTCGGTGGCATAGGTGTCGGTATGGTGCAATAAATCGTAAGCAATATAATTTGTTGGCCACAGCTTATACGATTGTAAAATAGAATCGTCGATCACTTGTGCCAAGGCTTGAATTTGTTTGTTGGTATTGTCGTTTTCCGCTTGAATCTGATCCAATTCGGTGTCTAAAATTTTTCCCACATGCAAATGAATACGCTTCTTTTGACCAATGATGCCACTCAATAACGTGATAAAATCTTCATTTTTTTCTTTAATATAAATCTCTTCACGCGCTTCCGCCATCAATTGCGGCATCTTCAATGCATCGGTAGGATCGTATTCGTACGAAATGGAAACGGGAACAATCTTTATCTTTTTAAAATAATCCAAGACATTCTTCTCATCCGACCCCATCGCCAACATCTTCAATACGCCACTGTGGGTAGCATCATTGCCATCTTTGGTACGACCTTCGCGTTGGGCTATCCACACTGAACGATTTTCGCGGAGTAACAATTGTGCAATGTATTCAGACATCAGTTTGGAACTTTCCAACAACTCTCTCGGGGGTAATCCGCGTTGTACCACAAAATTTCGGTTTAACTTGGACAAGGTTTTTAAAAAATCTTTCTTGACCAAATTATCCCCAATGGCAGATGCTGTCATCACCAAACCGTGATCAAAAAGGCACACGTTTAAAATAGAGGTGTCTAAAATAATATCCCGGTGATTGGAAATAAACAAGTACGAAGTATTGGGTTCCAAGGTTTCAAACCCAGAAGTAGACAAGCCGTCCGAACTCTTCTCCAACACTTTTTGAACCGCTTGATAGGCAAAATTGATTTGAAAATCACGAATGGAATGGGTGCGCAATAATTGGGCTTTCCAAACCTCTTCATCCACGTTCGGATAGGCAAAATTCATCAACGCTTTCATCATCGGATGGTTGGCCACCGCCTGAAGCGCCGCATTGACTTCCGCATCGTAAAACGGACGAATGGCATCGAACTTTTGCATGGGTTTTTGTTTGATTAGGATAACAAAAGAACAAAAAAATAATGACTTTTCGGTCAAATGAGTGTTATATTCCGAACACGTTTTGTGCGTTTTTGGTCGTTATTTCTGCAATCTCTGTTAAGGTAACGCCATAAATCTCGGCCAATTTTTGAGCCACCAATACGGTGTAACTACTCTCATTCCGTTTGCCTCGATACGGCACAGGAGCCAAATACGGCGCATCGGTTTCCAAAACAAGATGTTCGAGGTCAATTTGATTCAAAAACTGATCGATCTTGCCATTTTTAAACGTCACCACACCGCCAATACCCAACTTCATGCCCAATCCAATCGCGCGTTGGGCCTGTTCAAAATCACCTGTGAAACAATGAAAAATTCCAAATAATTCTGGTGACCGTTCGCTTTCTAACACCGCAAACACTTCTTCAAAAGCCTCGCGACAATGAATGTTTATGGGCAGTTTCATCGCTTTCGCCCATCGAATTTGCTGTCGAAAAGCCTCCTGTTGAATGGCCAAGGTCGTTTTATCCCAATACAAGTCAATACCGATTTCCCCCACTGCACAGTACTTTTGGGTTTCAAGCTGTTGCAACACCCACGCCAATTCCCGTTCATACGTTTCTGGTTTAACATAACACGGATGCAAGCCCATCATTAAAAACACGTGGTCGGGGTATTGCGCCTGTAAATCCCACATTTTTTGGGTATACGAAGCATCAATAGACGGCACAAACAAACGACGCACTCCCGACGCGAAGGCACGATGCATCATGGCGTCTCGGTCGTTTCCAAATTCTTCCGAATACAAATGGGTATGGGTATCTGTGAATAGCATGGCCAAAATTTTGCGGCAAAGGTACAAAGGAAAGCGAATCCTAAGCGCGTATTCCGAGATATTCCTACCTTTGTCCTATGAATCAAATTCCCGACATTTTACACCAACAAGGCTACAAATCCATCCCCTTTCGCGTGACCAAAACGCAACATTTGGTCCTTCATGCAAAAATCAATGGCGTTCGTGGACGGTTCATTTTAGATACCGGCGCCAGCAACAGTTGCCTGGGTTTTGAAAGCGTCGAAAAATTTCATGTTCAAACCCAACACTCCTCAACCAAAGCCGCAGGAGCTGGAGCAACAGGGCTTCACACCGAACAATCGGTGCACAACGTGCTGCAACTTGGCCAATGGAAAAACCGTCATTTTCCGCTCATTGTTTTGGATTTAACACATGTAAACACTGCCCTGCAACACTATAAGGTCAAACCCGTTGATGGTATTATTGGTGCCGATGTATTGCTGGAAGGTCAAGCCCTCATCGACTACAACCTGAAGCAATTGTTCTTACGTTAAGCCTTTTTGCGTAAAGTCATAAACGAAATAATGGTACTCACCAACATCAAAAGGCCTCCCAACACAAAAGGTGCCCCCGCAAATTGAAACGGGGCTTGGTCGTGGGTAAAAAAGTAAAATAACGACGTCATTAACGGTGGCCCTACGATAGCCGAAGCGCTCATCAAACTCGATAGGGTGCCTTGAATTTCGCCTTGTTCATTCGCAGGTACTTTTCCCGAAATCACCGACTGCATGGCCGGACCCGCGATTCCACCCAAACAATAGGGAATCAAAAAGACAAATAGCATCCACCCTTCCGTAGCAAAAGCAAACAAAAACATCCCAATCGTATACAACGCGTTGCCTACATAAATACTTTTCTCATTGCCGAGCTTAGGGTTAATCCAGCGAATCAAACCGCCTTGCACCAACCCCACTAAGAGTCCGATAACCCCCAACGAAATTCCAATCATCCGCTCTTGCCACCCAAACTTATACATGGTAAAAAAGCTCCAATTGCTGTGCACCGCATGGGAAGCCACATACAATAAGAAAATGGAAACCACCAACGGAATCAATACGGGGTACTTGCGTAAATTCAGAAAAGCACCAATCGGATTCGCGCGTTTCAAACTAAAATTTCGTCGGTTCTCTGGCGCTAGCGACTCGGGTAAAATAAAGAAGCCGTATAAAAAGTTCAACAAACACAACACCGCTGCGGCATAAAACGGTACCCGCGCACCATATTGGCCCAACAAACCGCCCAATACAGGACCGATGATAAAGCCCAATCCAAAAGCCGCCCCAATCATACCAAAATTTTTCGCGCGATTCTCAGGCGTACTCACATCGGCAATATAGGCCGAGGCTGTTGTAATACTCGCGCCCGTCAAACCCGCTATGATGCGCCCAATAAACAACCACGTAATCGTAGGTGCAAAAGCCAACAACAGGTAATCCATCGAAAACGCCAAAAGCGAGAGCAAAATAATCGGGCGTCGTCCAAATTTGTCGCTCAAATTCCCCACCAAGGGTGCGCACACAAACTGGGTAATGGCATAGGCAAACGTGAGCCAACCCCCAATTTTGGAAGCTTCACTCACATCGCCATGAATCAATTCTTGAATGAGTTTCGGGATCACCGGAATAATAATTCCCCACCCCGTAATATCGATAAGCATCGTGATAAAAATGAATCCGATGGCGGCTGACTTGTTTTTTTGCATTGTTCTGTTGGTTTGGGCGTGTCCCCGCCATTGACTATTTTTTTCCATGTCAATCCACGGGGCGGGGTCGCGCTATCCGCAGTATCTGCCTTCCTTTCGTCCGTCAGGATACTTGCTCCTATCGCTCACGCAGCTACAAAGAAAAGAAATTCTCTGCGATAAATTGCCGTTGCCTACAAGTTGCTTTCCCCAAAGAATCAACACCAAAAAAAATCCCAAACCTTTCGAGTTTGGGATTTTTACATATAGAGGCGCCTCATCCGAGGACGGTAGAAACCCTATAGCTCTAAAGCTTTCTTAGGGTTATTATTCATTAAAATCTCTACTGGATTTTCTAAGGCTTCTTTAACGGCCACCAAGAATCCAACCGACTCACGTCCGTCGATAATACGGTGGTCATACGATAAGGCTACATACATTACCGGTGCAATCACGATTTGACCGTTACGCACGATAGGACGTTCTACTACGTTGTGCATTCCTAAAATACCCGATTGCGGGGGATTGATAATAGGCGTACTCAACATACTTCCGAAAACTCCACCATTGGAAATAGTAAACGTTCCTCCCGTCATTTCATCAACGGTGATTTGACCATCGCGTGCACGAATCGCCAAACGCTTGATTTCAGCTTCTACTCCACGGAAAGATAAAGTTTCTGCGTTACGAACAACAGGAACCATCAACCCTTTAGGTCCGGAAACGGCTACAGAAATATCACAGAAATCATACGATACTTTTTCTTGACCGTCGATCATCGAGTTCACATCGGGATATAATTGCAAGGCACGGGTAACGGCTTTGGTAAAGAACGACATAAAGCCTAAACCTAAACCGTGTTTAGTTTTGAATTCATCTTTAAATTGATCACGCAACGCATAGATATTGGTCATATCTACTTCGTTGAACGTCGTCAACATAGCGGTTTCGTTTTTCGCAGACACCAAACGTTCGGCTACTTTACGACGCAACATGGATAATTTAGTACGATCCGATCCGCGGTTACCCCCTGTTGGTGTTCCCATAGAAGGTACGGCATTGATAGCATCTTCTTTGGTGATGCGTCCGCCTTTACCGGTACCTACGATATCGGAGGGTTGCATGTTTTTCTCTTCTAAAATTTTACGCGCAGCTGGCGAAGGCGTTTGTGCGGCATAGGTTGCAGCCGGTGCGGGAGCGGGAGCTGGAGCGGGTGCTGGAGCTGCTTTGGGCGCTTCTGCTGCTGGTTTTGCTTCTTCTTTGGCAGGAGCTGCTGCGGGAGCGCCACCTGCTGGTTTTGCTGCAGCGGTATCAATAAGGCAAACCACAGCGCCAACGGCAACTGCATCCCCTTCTGATGCTTTCAAAGTGATAATTCCACTGGCCTCAGCCGGTAATTCCAAAGTGGCTTTGTCCGAGTCTACCTCAGCGATCGCTTGGTCTTTCTCAACATAATCACCGTCTTGGACTAACCAGGTAGCGATTTCCACTTCTTTAATCGATTCGCCCGGAGAAGGCACTTTCATTTCTAAAATCATAATCCTTTAGTTTAAAAGTTTTGTCTTGTATGTGTTGTTCTTTAAGGGAACGTTATTATTTGCAGGTTGCCCTAGCCCCGACCGAAGCAAGTATCCTTGCCATCCTGAAAGGTGGGAAGATACTGCGGAGTGCGGGAAACAGCTCCTAAAAAAAAAATTAGGAACGGAATAAATTTTTATCAAATACCATACGGATCGCATCGGCGTGACGACGGCGGTCACGGGTATGACTACCGGCTGCTGGTGCGGCATAGGCTTTCAGCGAAGCCAAGCGCCAAGGTACTAAATCAAAATTCATCAACATATAGCCGTAAGCGCCCATGTTTTTTGGTTCTTCCTGAGCCCAAACGTAATCATCGGCATTCGGATAAGAAGCGATAATGTCTTTCAATTGGTCAACAGGAAGCGGGAACAACTGTTCGATACGTACCAAAGCGACGTCATTACGGCCCAAGTTTTCACGCTCGGTCAAAATGTCGTAATAGAACTTACCGGTACAGAATACAACGGTTTTTACGTTTTTCTTATCCACGGTGTTATCGTCAATCGTTTCTTGGAAATGACCTTTTGCCAATTCATCAACGGTGGACACACACAACGGGTGGCGCAACAAACTCTTGGGGGAGAATACCACCAACGGTTTGCGGAATTTCGTTTTCATTTGACGACGCAACAAGTGGAAGAAGTTGGCTGGCGTGGTACAATCGGCAACATACATGTTGTGGCGCGCGCACAATTGTAAGTAGCGCTCCATACGTGCTGACGAGTGTTCGGCTCCTTGTCCTTCATAACCGTGGGGCAACAAAAGTACGATACCGTTTTGGTTGTTCCATTTGTCTTCGCCACAAGAAATGTATTGGTCAATCATGATTTGAGCCCCGTTGGAGAAATCCCCAAACTGCGCTTCCCAAATCGTCAAGGCATTGGGATTGGCTAAGGCATACCCATAGTCAAATCCTAAAACACCGTATTCAGAAAGGAAGGAATTGAAAATATGGAATTTTCCTTTTTTCCCTTTCAAGGTGTCTAATAAAACGACTTCTTCTTCGCTGTCTTCCACCTTCACGACGGCATGACGGTGCGAGAAGGTGCCGCGCTCGACATCCTGACCTGAAATACGTACATCATAACCTTCTAGCAATAAGGTTCCGTAGGCCAAGGTTTCGGCCGTTCCCCAATCCAAGGTATTGTTATCGTACATGGTTTTACGATCGGTAACAATTTTTTGGATTTTGCTAATGAACTTTTTATCAGCGGGCAAGGTAGAAACCGTTTCGATAATTTGATCCAATTTCTTACGGTCAAATTTGGTGTCAACACGCTTCAACATTTCATCATCGGAGACTTGTACGAAGCCTTTCCATTCGTCTTGCATGAACGGCGTGATGATGGTTTTATCTTTTTTGCGCGAGGCTTGGAGGTTTTCATCCAACTTCGCTTTGTAGTCATTTTCAATTTTGGTCAAATAGGCCGCATCGACAATCCCTTGGGTAATTAATTTCTCGGCATAAATGTCACGGGGATTTTTGTGACGGGCGATAATTTTATACAATACGGGTTGCGTAAATCGCGGTTCGTCCCCTTCATTGTGTCCGTATTTACGGTAGCCCAACAAATCGATGAACACGTCGCGCTTGAATTGCATACGGAAATCGAGTGCAAACAACATGGCATGCACCACGGCTTCGGTATCATCTGCATTGACGTGCAATACAGGTGACAACGTTACTTTGGCCACATCGGTACAATAGGTCGACGAACGAGCATCCAAATAATTGGTAGTAAAACCTACTTGGTTGTTGATTACAATGTGAATGGTTCCTCCTGTTTTGTACCCGTCGAGTTGCGACATTTGTATAATTTCATACACGATTCCTTGACCGGCTACCGCAGCATCACCATGTACGGCGATGGGCAATACTTTGGAGAAATCGTCAGGGTAGTATTTATCTTGTTTGGCACGGGTAATTCCTTCAATCACGGCCCCTACGGTTTCAAGGTGTGACGGATTGGGTGCCAAATTGATGTTGATTTTTTTGCCCGATTTGGTTTTGCGCTCAGCGGTCAAGCCCAAATGGTATTTTACGTCGCCATCAAAATATTCTTTATCGTAATCTTTTCCGTCAAATTCAGAGAAAATATCTTGGGTAGGTTTCCCAAAAATATTGGCCAACACGTTCAAACGACCGCGGTGGGCCATCCCCATCACAAATTGCTCCACGCCTTTTTCGGCGGCGGCATCAATGACAGCATCCAAACCGGGAATCAAACTTTCTCCTCCTTCTAGGGAGAAGCGTTTTTGTCCAACATATTTGGTGTGTAAAAAGTTTTCAAAAGCTACGGCTTCGTTCAGTTTACCCAAGATGTGCTTTTTTTCATCGGCATTGAAATTGGGCAAATTATCATTAATGTTTAGACGGTCTTGAATCCACTGAATCACTTCGGGTGTACGCATGTACATGTACTCAATACCGATGTGTTGACAGTACACATTTTTTAAATGCGCCAAAATAGCTTTTAAAGTTGTGGGTGGGTGACCCAAAGCGCGGGCGGCATCAAAAACGGTATCTAAATCAGAGGTGGATAAACCAAAATTCTCGATGTCTAGATTGGGACTATACACGCGGCGTTCCCGCACCGGATTGGTCTCGGTAAATAAGTGGCCGCGGGTACGATAGGCATCGATAAGTTTTAAAACATTAAATTCTTTTTGCAACTTCTCAGAGGTTGCAGCAGTTCCAGCATCACTGTTGGCATAAACGACCAATTGTTCTCCCGCATTATCCGTATCGCTGTAGTGCTCTAGGGCAAAGTCAAAACCTTGAAAAAAAGCGCGCCAACTGGGCTCTACGCTATCGGGACTAACGAGGTATTGTTCGTATAAATCTGCAAAAAATTGCGTGTGTGCTGCATTTAAAAAGGAAAACCGATCCATGCTATAGTTGGGTATGTAGACTTGTTGTGTGAAAAATTAGGGCAAAAGTATGACATTTATAACAATCTTTCAATGTTTTTACTACATTTATGTCGCTAAATAAATATATACCAAAACATGCGAAATAAAGTTGCTAAATTTTTAACAAAACCTTTACAAATACTACTGTTTTTGACGCTAACTGTTTCAGGTTTTGCACAGGATAAAACGCCCTCTAAATTCTGGGATAAGGTGCAGTTTGGCGGTGGATTTGGATTGGCGATTGGAAGTGGATTTTCGAGTTTTTCGGTGGCCCCAACGGCCCTGTATAACTTTAACAATTATTTAGCAACGGGTGTCGGCCTTCAGTATAGTAGTTTGCGGGAGAGAAATAACTTTTCTTCACAAATGTATGGCGTCACTTGGATTGGCTTAGTGAACCCCATTGAAGAGGTGCAAATTTCTTTAGAACTGGAGCAATTACGGGTCAATTTAAAGTCCGATTTCAACAACCTATCCGACAACTTCTGGAATACGGGTTTGTTCTTGGGGGCTGGGTACCGTGTGGATGGCGTGACTATCGGATTTCGGTACAATGTATTATTTCGTGCCGATCAAGGCGTGTATGGAGATGCCTTTATGCCGTTTGTACGGGCGTTTTTTTAGTTATATTTAAGACTTAAACCCCAAAACATTGAACCAAAAAAAGTGAAAATTGAAGCTTTTAGACTCTATTATCACCCTTTTTGCATGAAATTTGAAGCTCAAAACCTCAAATTTGAGCCTTTATTCTTTACTTTTCAACATCAAAGCATTAAATTTAAAGATTTAAGGATTAGTAGAATCTTTTCAACAAATGTGTCAAAATGAGTTCTGAGATTGATTTTAAACTATGGAAAAAATAAAATTTTAACACAAAAAAATTGGTTAGGTCTTTTTTTTTATCTCTATTTGAATTAATAAATTTTAAGTTGTTTCACTATTAAAAAGGTTCCATTTAATCAGGAAGGTTTAGAACTTAAAATAAGAATGATTAAGTCTTTAGATCAAGAAGATTTTAGAAAAGAGTTATATTCTATTCAATATAATTTAACAGAATGGATGGATTCAAATTTTATTTTTGATGACGAACAGAAAAAGTATTTAGAAACAGTTCCTTTAGTACTGATGACTTATTATGGTTTCCAATTAGCCACAGTAATTGGAACAGATGGAGAAATACTTCTTGAAACTCCTGATGTGAACGAATCGCAAACTGAAAGGAGAAGAAAAAAAGGAGTTAAAATAAAAATAGAGGGAGGAGGAACTTGGAACTGGGCTGAAGAACCGCCCAAACTTAAATTTAAAGTTGAAGCTGGGCTTTATTATTCGTTTTAAAGATTTATAAGCACTTCGAGTTTCTGACTTGGGTGCTTATTTTTTAATGTCAAAAATATTGGTAATCATGAATAAAAAATATTTATCTCTTCTTGTTGTAGTTTTTTTCTTTTTCCCATTATTTGCCCATACCCAAACAACAGATGAAGTTGTTGTTAGACAACTTATATCTGGTGGTACTATTACCAACCTTGATACACAAAATAATACTACACTAAAAGATTATTGGGGGAACTATTGGCTATTAGATGTATTGATAGAAGGTAAAATGTACCTATTTCTTTATGATACAGGTTGCACTATCACAGCACTATCGAAAAACTTACCTTTTGGAACTAACGAGCTGGCATCCATAACTGTTACTGATATGAAAGGTAATGATGCCGACGAAAAGATTTATAAAACGGATTTGAGTATAAATGGAACTGTTTTTAAAGATATTGCCTTTGTAAAATTTGATTTGAACCAGCTAAACACTATCGGTTGCATGAAAATTGACGGGATATTAGGTGCCAATTTGATAAAAAAATGCAATTGGAAAATAGATTTGAACCAACGCAAAATCTTTTTTTCGAAAACTCCATTTGTGGTAGATAATTCTTTAGAACCTATACCTATGAAATGGTATAATGATTTGACGCCTATTTTGAAACTTAACTATAAAGGAATTGATTTTGTGGCGTTATTGGATACTGGTTTTTCAGGAAAGTTGAAAATTAGCAACGAGGTTTATGGTAGTACTTTTGCTACTGATGGATATAAGACAGAAAAAGGAACAGGAACAACATTCGTAACAATTAATGCAGTAGTAAAAGAAAAATTAGAAAGAGTAATTTTAAACGACATCTATTTTGGTAAGAAAGAAATTGATAATCTCCCTGTTTTGATTGATAATTCAAAACCTATGCTTGGTTGTGGTATTTTTGGTAAAGAAGAGGCTATTTTTAATTTTACCGAAAATCAAGTCTATATTTCGCCTGCTACTGAAAACACTGCTTTTATAACCGACGTAAATATTTGTAGAAATGAAACTGATTCATCAAAAATTGAAATTTGTTTCCTTTGGAATACAAAGGAGACTAAAGAAATTCGATTAGGTGATACCATTATAAGTTTTGATGGAATTGATACCTCCAAAGTTGATGAAAAAATGTATTGCAACATTCAAAGTCTGTTAAAAAGCAAAAAGAATATTCCTGTTGTTATAAAAAGAGGCAATAAAACTATTGCTTTTTTGTTAAATAAATAAACCCTATGGGTTGGTGTTTTAAAAAAGTAATATAAACTTAAAGCCTTTATCAATACCTATTCCTAAACCAAACTTTCATCCATTCGCGACGTAAAACCAAATACGCAATTTGTTCTGCCAATAGGGCAGTGTCGGCACCATCGAGTTGCTGGAGGTTATCCTCGGGAACGTCAATGATGTACAACAGATTCAGAAGTTCGGCATAGCGGTGTTGAAGGAGTCGATAGATTTTTTCGTGCAATTGAATTTTTAGCTCCTCAGGCGACGTTGAAGGATGAAAATCGACGGGTTCGTTGGCCAAATTAAAATCTTTATTGATTTGCTCCAGCAACTTCCCGTAGAGTTGAATGGATTCTGCTTCACGCAGCAATTGGTCGGTAGTGGCAGGAGCTTGAAAGGTCATGAATTACACGTTTCGATTCATCAATTTTTCCCCAAAAGCGCGCAACATGGCTTTCTTGTCTTCGTGGATATCCATCAGCGCCAGTGTTTCAAAAGATTTGAACGTGAAGTTTTTAATAGCCTCTTGCGTAGCCGCAGCAGCCCCAGTACTTACAAACAATTCCTTAACCGAATGGATTTTATCCGTATTATCTGCGGGTTGAATCGAAAAAAGATGCGCCAATTGCTCGCGTTCGCTGGGTGAAGCAAACTCCAACGCTTTCAAATAGAGGTAGGTTTTTTTATTTTCTATAATGTCACCTCCAACTTGTTTTCCGAAGGTGGCGGGATCCCCAAAAGCATCCAAATAATCGTCTTGCAATTGAAACGCGATGCCTAAATTTCGACCAAAATCATAAATCAAATTGGCATTTTCGGCAGAAGTTCCCGCCACGATCGCCCCCATTTTCAGGGCGGCACCAACGAGTACCGCAGTTTTGTATTCAATCATTTTCAAATACGCATCCAACGTCACATCATCACGGGTTTCAAAATCAACATCGTATTGCTGTCCTTCGCAGACTTCAATGGCTGTTTTGCTAAATAATTTAGCCAACTCACGGAAAACCTCAGGTTCGTATTCTTCAAAATGTTGGTACGCTAAAATCAGCATAGCATCCCCAGAAAGAATACCCGTATTGATATTCCATTTTTCATGTACCGTTTCATTCCCACGACGCAGCGGTGCATCGTCCATAATATCATCGTGTACCAATGAAAAATTATGAAAAACCTCAACCGCAGTAGCGGCCGCCAACGCTTTTTTACAATCGCCATCAAACACATCCGTAGCCATCAAGGTGAGTACGGGGCGCATGCGTTTTCCGCCAAGCGATAAAATGTATTGAATAGGTTCGTATAAATTGCGAGGTTCTTTGATGACGGCAAGCGATTCAAAATAGTCGGCAATCAATTGTTGGTAAGAAGCGAGCGGCTGCATAAAATATAAATTACTCCCGACAAAGCTAATGAATTTCAAAGCGATTCCTTCTACTCCACTTCAATTTCGAGCGTGTTAAATTAGCGTTAAGAACACGGAAACTATTTTAGTATTAAAAGTTTCCTCTTTACTTTTGTGCCGAATTTTAAATCGCCTACCCATGAAAAAGCATGTGGTTATTGTGGGCGGTGGCTTTGCGGGAATGAATGTTGCCCGCCAATTGGCCAACCATCCGCACCTTGACATCACCCTTGTAGATAAAAACAATTACAATTTTTTTCCACCCCTTTTGTACCAAGTGGCCACGGGATTTTTGGAGATTTCCTCTATCAGTTATCCTTTCCGAAAAATGTTTTTAGGAACACGGAACTTGAAATTTTGGATGGGCGAATTGCAATCCATTGCTTGGGAGAAAAATACAATCAACTTAAATAACGGAAGTCTATCGTATGATTACCTGGTCTTGGCCACGGGAACAACAACTAATTTTTTTGGAATGGAAAATGTGCAACGTCATGCCATTCCAATGAAAACCTTAGAAGAAGCCTTAATCATGCGCAATTTGATGTTGCAACGGATCGAAAAAGCGGCCAACAGTCAGGACCCGCAAGAGCAACGTGAATTAATGACGATTGTGGTGACCGGCGGGGGACCGACAGGTGTGGAATTGTCGGGAATGTTTGCCGAAATGAGCAAAACCATTATCGCACAAGAATATCCCGAATTGGCGCATTTAACTCCTTCCAAAATTTACCTTATTGACGGGGGTTCGGAATTACTTTCTCCGATGAGTCCCCAAGCCCAAAAAGCTACCTTACAAGCCATCCAAGAATTGGGGGTTGAAGTGCGTTTAAACAGCCATGTGGTGGATTATGATGGGGAAACCGTAAGCTTGCGCGATGGCAGTACCCTTCGAGCGCGAAACCTGATTTGGGCTGCGGGTGTCACTGCCCGTCGTTTTGAAGGGTTGGATGAAAAAAGTTACGGTCGAGGAAACCGCTTACGCGTGAATGCCTATCACATGGTGGAAGGTACCTCCAATGTGTATGCGCTTGGCGATACCGCTTTGATGGAAACCGATCCCGATTTCCCGAACGGCCATCCTCAAGTGGCTCAAGTCGCCATGCAACAAGGGTGCAACTTTGCAAAAAATATTGTGCGCGAACTTAAAAACCAACCTCCAATTCCTTTTCATTACAACGATAAAGGTTCGATGGCCATCATTGGACGCAATAAGGCGGTGGTCGACTTGGTTCGTCCCAACTGGCATTTCAGTGGATTCTTGGCTTGGCTCACCTGGTTGTTGGTGCATTTGATGTCGCTATCCATGCCGCGTAACAAAGTAAATACGCTCTACCATTGGGCTTTGGCGTATTTCAGTCGCAATTCCTCATTGCGGATGATCATTCGCCCCGACCGAACAAAAACACCCTAGTGAAATGTTAATTTTCAGTTAAGAACATGGAAACTATTTTAGTATTTAAAGTTTCCTGTCTACTTTTGAACCGTTAAAAAAACTATCATGCATCCGAATACCCATTGGACCCTAGACCCAGAAGCTTCTGCAGTGGTGTTGAAACCCGCCCGCCGAGTGCGTCGGTACATCAACAGCACTTTACAGTCAGGAACAGGCTCTATCGTTTTGAACGCTAAAGAACTAACCGATGCGCAACTCGAATTTGATTTAGACCTTTCGGCGACCTCCGCTAAGGGAACCATCGCTTCGCATACGTCACCGCGAATTAGTTTTAAATCCTTGTCGTTTCAAAAAATTAATCCCAACATCAATTTTATCAAAGGCATTCTCACCCTTAACAATGTAAGTCGTATCGTGGAATTGGAATTAGTGCTCACCGATTTGACGCAAGAAAACGATGGGGAGAAAGCGTCATTTGAAATATATGGCATTTTGAATAAACGCGAATTTGGGTGGAACAACAACGGCCCGATTCTTATCGATGGGTATCCGTTGGGACAAAATTTAACCTTAACGGCTCACATTGAATTTAAACACTATGCTGTCGCTTAATCGAATATCATGAAAGAGAAAATCATCAAAAAAGCAACCGAAATGTTTTTGAAGTTGGGCTTCAAAAGTGTTACGATGGATGACATTGCTTGTGAAATGTGTATTTCAAAAAAAACGATTTACAAGTATTTCAGCAACAAAGAAAAATTAATCGAGGAAGGAACCGAAGTCGTGCATCAAAAAATTCACATGCTCATGGATGAAGTGGTCGCTCAAAACCACAATGCCATCGCTGAAAACTTTGAAATCCGCAAGATGTTTAAAGAAATGTTTCAATCGTTTGATCATTCGCCTGCCTACCAATTGAAAAAACATTATCCTGAAATCTATGAAAAGATGATGGCCAATGAAATTCAAGATTGCAGTCAACTTTTTACCCAAAACATTGAAAAAGGAATCGCCGAAGGATTGTATCGCCCAGAAGTTGACATTGCTGCTGCTGTACAATTTTATTACACGCTGATTTTTTCCATCAATGAAAACACCTTATACGAAAAAGATGCTTCTGAATTGGAAGCCAAAGCCCTTGAATACCACACCCGAGCCATAGCCACGCCTGCTGGTTTGGAAGAATTAGAACGACAATTAACCCTACATACTTAATCATCAATCCAATGAAAACCAAAATCTTTGCAGTCTTACTGCTGCTCCCTGTGCTGCTGAAGGCACAAGAACAGCCTCAAGCGTATGCCTTTACGCTCAAGGAGGCGATAGATCATGCCATTCAATACAACTATTCGGCCATTAATGCCAATCGTGATGTAGAAGCGGCGAAAAAGAAAAAATGGGAAACCACAACTATGGGATTACCCCAAATCAATGGAAATGTGAGTTACCAAGACAACTTTCGCCTCCAACAATCGTTGATTCCTGCTGAGTTTTTTGGCGGACAACCCGGCGAATTTATTCCGGTAGCTTTTGGAACAAAACACAATATGAATGCCGTGGTGACTTTATCACAATTGCTCTTTGACGGTTCCTACCTGGTGGGCTTACAATCGGCGAAGACCTATTTGAAAATATCCGAAAATGCCAAAGTCAAAACCAATCGCGAATTGCGGGAAATTGTAACCACAACCTACGGGAATGTGCTTTTGGCCGATGAGAGTATTCTTATTTTCGATCGCAACAAAGCGGCTTTAGAGAAAACCCTTTCAGACACGCGAGAAATCTATAAAAACGGTTTTGCCGAAGAAGAAAGCGTCGAACAACTTCAGATTACGTTGGCCTCGGTAAACAGTGCCTTAGAAAATGTAAAACGTCAGAAACGAATTGCATTGGACATGTTGAAACTTGTTTTAGGCATCAACCTCGAAGACCAATTAACCCTGAAAGACAAGCTTGAATTTTTGACCCAAACCAATATGGATTTGGCCATTTTGAAAGAACAATTTGAAGTCAAAAACAACATCGATTATCAAATTGGACAAAACACCTTGACCAGTTCGGAATTGTTGTTAAAACTCGAAAAAAGTAAAGCCTTACCCTCTTTGGGAGCACAAGTCAACTTTGGTGCGAATACCTTTGGCAACCGTTTTACCATGTTCAACAGCGACCAATTATGGTTTAATTATTCCAATGTAGGATTGGGATTAACCGTGCCAATCTTTAGTAGTTTGGGGCGAAGTGCTCGTACACAACAAGCAAAAATTGCTGTAGAACAATCGAAAACCCGTTTGACCGAGTTGGAACAAACCTTGAAACTTCAATTTGAAAAAGCCAAAAGCGATTATGAATTCTCTTTAGAGCAATTGGGTACGTCCAAAAACAGCATGAATTTGGCCGAGCGCATTGAATCCAAAAATCAAATCAAATTCAAAGAAGGGTTAACTTCAAGTTTTGATTTGACCGATGCGCAGCGTCAATTGTACAGCGCACAACAATCGTATTTGCAAGCTATGGTCGATGTCATCACCAAACGTGCAGCCTTAGAAAAATTACTCAGTAAAAACTAAATAAACTTTCCTTTCATGAAAAAATATATCACCCTCGTACTGACCACTGCCCTTTTGATTTCTTGTGGTCAAAAAGAAGCATCATCCGCTTCGATTGACGCCTTAATTGAAGGCAAAAAAGTAACCGAATTACAAGCAAAAAAATCGCAACTACAAGCGGATATCAACAAGATCGATGCCGCCTTGAGCGCCTTAAATGTCAAAGTGGATGAAGCATTGGTAGGCATTGCCACGGTAAAAGACACTCTTTTTACCCATTATCTTGAAGTGCAAGGAAATGTTGACACCAAAGAAAACATCCTTATTCAACCGGAATTCAGCGGTACGCTAATCGCCTTGAATGTCAAAGCAGGGCAGCAAGTGAGTAAAGGACAAATCTTGGGACGCGTTGACGATGCTGGATTAAGTCAGCAATTGGCGAGTTTAGAAAACCAATACGCTTTGGCCAAAACCAATTTCGACCGTCAAAAAAACCTTTGGGACAAGAAAATTGGTTCTGAAATGCAATACTTACAAGCGCAAACCAACATGGTAACAGCCCAAAAAGGGGTCGCACAATTAAAAGCACAATTGGCTAAAACCATTATTCGTGCGCCTTTCACGGGAACCATCGATGAAGTATATGTTGAAAAAGGACAAGTGGTGGGTCCAGGCTCCCCACAAGGCTTGATGCGTATTGTCAATGTAAGCAATATGTATGTGTCGACTACAGTTCCAGAGACGTATGTAGGCAAATTAAAAGTGGGGACTGAAGTAGATGTATTGCTCACCTCCATTGGGAAAATGTACAAAGGAAAAGTGCGTCAAGTGGGTAAATTTATCAACCCCAGCAACCGTAGTTTTGGTATTGAGGTAAGTGTTCCCAACCCTCAAGGATTGTTGCGTCCGAATCAGGTAGCCAAATTGCGTATCATCGATTACACCAACAAAAATGCGGTGGTTGTACCTTCGAACGTGATTCAAAAAGATGCCGATGGAAACAGCTATGTCTATACCGTGATTGATCGGGATGGAAAAACAGGTAAAGCCAAGAAAACCATCGTGAAAACAGGACAATCTTCTGATAATTTGACCGAAATTCTCGAAGGCGTTAGCGCTGATGATGTGATTGTCACCGATGGAGTAAACACAATTTCAGAAGGAATGAAGTTGAATTTTTAGTGGAAACCGTGTAAAAGTGTATTCTTGTTTAAAATCAAAAAAGTATAAAATCCAATTAAATCTAATAAAAGCCATAAAAAATGAAAGAATTTAACAATTACATCCAAAGATTTTTGTTGGATAACGGAAGAAAGTTACACTGATATTCGTGGTAAAATCAGCGAACTTTCATTAATGATTAATCATTTACATTCCGCTAAATTCAAGAGTTCATAAACTAAACATTTACACTTTTAAACTGATAAACAATTAACATAAACTCATCACAATAAACATGAGCAAACATAACAAAGAATTTAGCATATCCAGTTGGGCGGTAGACAATCGCGTAACGGTTTACATTCTCACCTTTATCATCGTGGTGGCTGGAATCTACTCGTACATTACGATGCCGCGGGAGGATTTTCCAGAAATTATTGAAAACAAGGTCTATATTTCGTCGGTTTTCCCAGGGAACTCGGCCGAAGATGTGGAAAAATTGGTCATCAAACCCTTGGAAAAAGAGTTTAAAAACATCAGTGGAGTAAACAAAATCACCTCGAGCTCTTTTCAAGATTACGGAATGATTATTGTCGAATTTGATGATAAGATTGGCATTGAATTGGCCAAACAAAAAATCAAAGACAAAGTAGACAATGCCAAAGCCGATACCGACTGGCCGAACCTTGACAACGGAAGTAAGGTAGAACCGAATGTTTTTGAATTGAACATTTCAGAAGAAGTGCCAATATTAAACATCAACCTGAAAGGAGATTATACCGCACAACAATTGAAAAAGTTTGGGGAAAAACTTCAAGACGACATCGAAGAAGTCCCCGAAGTTAAAAAGGTGGAGATTTTAGGGGTTGACGATAAAGAAGTGGAAATTGCGGTTGACATTTTCAAAATGACAGCAGCCCAAGTGAGCTTTGACGATATTCAAAGTACGGTCCGCAATGAAAACATGACCCTTTCAGGAGGGAACTTAATTTCGCAAGGGTCGCGCAACAACATTCGTATTATCGGAGAAATGAAAGATCCCGCCGAACTGAATGATATTATTGTAAAATCATTTGGCGGTTCGGTCTACCTAAAAGATATTGCTACCATTCGTTTTAAAGAAAAAGAGCGCACCACCTATGCCCGCGAAAAAGGGAAAGAAGTCGTGATGCTAAATGTGAAAAAACGCTCGGGCGAAAATATGATTTCGGCCATTGAACAAGCCCGTGAAAAAGTATCGGAAGCGCAAGCCAATTATTTGCCCAAAAATTTAACCATAGAGTTAACCAGCGACCAATCGTCTCGCGTTGAACACCAAGTAGATGAATTGTCCAACCACATCATTTTTGGAATCATCTTGGTAATGTTGGTATTGATGTTTACCATGGGCTTACGCAACTCACTTTTCGTTGGGGCTGCCATTCCGCTTTCCATGTTTATTGCCTTTGCCTTGTTGGCTTCTATGGGTAAAACCTTAAATACGATGGTACTTTTCGGTTTGGTTATGGGACTCGGAATGCTCGTTGATGACGGAATCGTAGTGGTCGATAACGTGTTTGCCAATATGAAAAAAGGAATGTCGCGCATTCAAGCCTCCAAATTGGGTATTGGCGAAATTGCATGGCCGGTAATCTCTTCGACAGCAACTACCCTGATGGCGTTTTTGCCTTTTGCCTTGTGGCCAGGCACGATGGGTAAATTTATGATTTACTTCCCGCTAACGCTATCGGTAACCTTGGGCGCCTCGTTGTTTGTCGCGATGGTAGTCAATGCCGCCATGACAGGAGGTTCGATGGATATTGAAGACCGAAATATCAAACGAAAAGGATTGAAACGCAACTCCATCTTTATCGGATTGGGTGCTGTGATTTTCCTTATTGCAGGCTATACCACAGGAAGTGTATTCTTGAAATCAATGGGACACATTGCGGTCTTGGTATTAGGGATGATGTGGGCCTACCATTTGAAAATTTACCAATGGACACAAGATTTTCAGCACAGCTTCTTTCCTCGAATGGAAGAAAAATACAAAGTGTTTTTGGCAAAAATCCTCACCGGGAAACGCGCTTGGTATGCTTTTTTTGGAATCATTGGTATGTTGGTATTGTCGTTTGTGTTGTTGGGAATCTTCCCACGGAAAGTATTGTTCTTCCCCGATAATATTCCCAATCAAGTCATTACTTATATTGAATACCCACAAGGAACCGATATTGAGAAAACCAATAAAGCAACGCTATTTGTTGAAAAACAAATCATCGGTATTCTCAGCAAATATGTAGACCCCCAAGAGAAGAAAAACTTCTTGGCCGAATCCATCGTATCGCAAGTGGGTGTTGGTGCTGGAAATCCGAATGTAGATGCGGGTTCTGCCAACGAAACGCCCTACAAAGGAAAAGTAACCGTCAACTTTAGGGAGTTTAAATTTCGTCGGGGCATTAATACGGCCGATTTATTGGAGGAGATTCGCCGCTCGGTGAAAGGAATTCCGGGGGCAACGGTTACGGTTGAAAAAGATTCCAACGGACCTCCAGCAGGATACCCAATCAGTTTGGAACTTCGAGGCGAAGATTATGAAGCCATGCTTGCCGAAGCGCAAAAAATTATTGCCTACCTCAATGCTAAAAATATTGAAGGAATTGAAAAACTTCAAGTTGACATCAACAAAGACAGTCCCGAACTTGAAGTGAACGTCGATCGTGCCAACGCAGGAAGTTTGGGTATTTCAACCGGTCAACTCGGATTTACCTTACGTCGTTCGGTGTATGGTCAAGAAATTTCAACCTACAAAGAGGGCGACGATGACTACAATATTGTCATGCGAATGCAAGAAGACCAACGAAAAAATGAAAATATTTTATTCAATCAATCGTTGACCTTCCGCAATCCAAACAACGGTCAAATCATGCAGGTGCCCATTTCGGCGGTTTCAGATACCAAGAAAACAAATACCTTCAACATGATTAAGCGCAAAAATCACAAGCGCGTCATGACCATTTATTCTAATGTGTTGACCGGATACAATGCCGATGCCATCACCAAAGACATTGCCCAACAATTGGAAGGCTATCCCTTTCCTAAAGACATTAATTATGGCTTCTCGGGCGTGCAAGAGGAACAAGGCAAAAACCAAGCGTTTTTAAATATTGCCTTCTTGTTGGCTATTGCGGGAATCACGTTGATTATCGTATTACAGTTCAACTCCATCTCCAAAACCATGGTCATCTTGTTTACCGTGTTGCTCAGTTTTAGCGGTGTATTCTATGGCTATGTCATTGCCAATATGGATTTCGTTATCCTGATGACCATGATGGGAATCATTTCGCTGGCTGGGATTGTAGTGAAAAATGGTATCGTGCTTATGGACTTCTTCGTGTTGTTGATGGATCGAAAAGTGGAGGAAAAAGGAGTGGAAAGTCACGACGATTTAACCTTAGACGAAATCAAAGAAGTCATTGTAGAATCGGGTAAATCACGTCTACGTCCTGTATTGTTAACGGCGCTAACCGCTGTATTGGGGTTAATTCCGCTCGCAATTGGATTGAATTTCAATTTCTTTACGTTGATTACAGAATTGAATCCGCATATTTTTATTGGAGGTGATAACGTGATTTTCTGGGGGCCATTGGCGTGGACCATCATTTTCGGACTCACCTATGCGACGATTCTTACCTTAGTCATTGTACCCGTGATGTTCTTCTTAGTGAAACGCATCAAATACCGTTTGCGTGATCGAAGAAAAGCACGCTTGGAAGCGGAAGCATAAAAAAAGGGACGTTCAAATAGAACGTCCCTTTTTTTTGAATCAATATCCTTTATTAATTTTTGTCGGCAACCGCCTCACGACTCCAGACTTTCACTTCGGCAATAGCGCCTTGTGAGTAATCTACTTCCGATAGATTGCGCTCATTCCAGAAGAACCATTTTCCGGTTTTCTCACCTTGGGTATATTCTGCAATTGCAATTTTATTTCCCGTTTGATCGTAAGAAATCCATTTTCCTTCTAATTTACCGTCTTTGAAGAAGCCTTCTTGTTGTACTTTTCCATCTTCATAGTAATAGGTAGCTTTTACCATACCATTCACTTCCTCCAACACCGGTTGCTTTTGCTGCGCAGTAGCCAATCCACCGATTAACACAGCTGCCATTACGATATACTTTTTCATTTTCTAGTAGGTTTTTCAAATTATTGATACACAAATGTATCGAACTATTTTACACAAACCAAACATTCGCTTAACAATTTGGTAACATTAGGGAAAAATTTAACATTGGGCAGGAGCCAAAAAAAACGCCCGTGCTAGTGTTTACGGGCGTTTCAGAAGTTTATTCGTAAAACAGACTACAAAGGCAATTTATCCAATATAGCGGTTAATTTTGGATCTGAAGGGCGATTTGCATCGGCATTGACCACATTTCCTTGAGGATCGATGAGTAAAAATCGGGGAATTGAGGTTACACCAAAATGCTTCATGAAATCGGACTCCCAATTTTTATCGGCAAATAATTGTGTTCCTCCTAATTGCTTCTCGGCCACAAACTTTTTCCATTTTTCAAAATCCTTATCCACATCAACAGATATACTCACAAAGGCAATTTTTTTCCCATGATACTTGGCTTCGGTTTGCTTCAGTGCCGGAATTTCCGCGCGACAGGGACCGCACCACGTTGCCCAAATGTCGATGTATACATATTGTCCTTTGAAATCCTCCAACTTCACCTTTTTACCCGTCACATCGACGTATTCAAAATTTGGCGCTTTGGTTCCATTCATTTTGGACTTGGCTTTCGACTCTTTAAAATACATCTTCAGTTGCATCAACTCTTGTACCGCCATTAACTTCACATTCGACACAAATTTGGGGTCAAACGTGCCTGCTTCCAATTTTTGATAAATGGCATTTTTTTGCTGTTCACAAAACTGATTGACGGCTTCATCGGTTTCCAATTTCATAAATTCAGCTTCCACAGTTGCATCTTGACGGGTTTTGTCGGCCAAGAAATTATTTTCTGGCGCCCCTTTACCACTGAATTTTAGCGTGGCATCAAACGCTTTTGCATCCAATTGAGCGGTTAAATCAAACCCGTTTTTCAAAAACAAGCGAGCGTATTCAGCACCATCAAACAAAAAATACATCCCTTCGGCGACGCCAAAACGCGCCTCAAAGAATCCTTTGTCATTCACATTAATTTGCTGTACATCTTTACCCATACTGTTCTTGATGTACACCACATCGCCAATACGATTGGTAATTTCGAATTTCAACGCGACTTGGTCTTGCGCCCAAACCAACGTACTACACAAAACGGCTATGAAGCCTAGCATTTTTCTCATACAAAAAATAGTTATCGTCATTAATACCAACCAAAGGTAACAAAAAAAATGAGGGCGTATCGATTTTAACATCGGTTCACTTTGGGTTACCTGCAACACGCTAAAGTTGTAATTTCCGATGCAGTTGTCGTGGCTTTTCGTTACTTTTGCAACCAAATTTTGAATGCAAAACAACGATTTCAATCAAATAGCAGGAAACATGTATAGAACACATACTTGTGGCGCCTTGAATGCAGCGCACGTAGGACAAGAAGTTACTTTGGCAGGATGGGTACAAAAAACCCGCGACAAAGGATTTTTGATTTGGGCCGATTTACGCGATCGCTACGGGATTACGCAACTAATTTTTGATGAGCAACGCACGGTGGCTCATGTGTTTCAACAAGCCAAATCACTGGGACGCGAATATGTGATTCAAGTAAAAGGAACCGTCATTGAACGGGAATCGAAAAACCCAAATATGCCTACGGGTGATATCGAAATTTTGGTTGCAGAACTTACGATTTTAAATGAAGCGCAACTTCCGCCTTTCACCATTGAAGATGAAACCGACGGAGGTGAAGATTTACGCATGAAATATCGGTATTTAGATATTCGCCGTAATCCTGTAAAAAATGCGTTGTTGTTCCGCCATAAGGTCGCTATGGAAGTTCGAAACTATTTATCTAGTTTGGATTTTTGTGAAATTGAAACCCCTTATTTGATCAAATCAACTCCCGAAGGCGCTCGTGATTTTGTGGTCCCTAGTCGCATGAACGAAGGACAATTTTATGCCTTACCACAGTCGCCACAAACGTTTAAGCAATTGTTAATGGTAGGCGGTATGGATAAGTATTTTCAAATTGTAAAATGCTTCCGCGATGAGGATTTGCGTGCCGACCGTCAGCCCGAGTTTACGCAGATTGACTGTGAAATGGCCTTTGTGGAACAAGAAGATATTTTACATGTATTTGAAGGATTGACCCGTCACTTACTTAAAACCTTAAAAGGCATAGAAGTGGCTAAATTTCCGCGCATGACCTACGAGTATGCCATGAAAACCTATGGAAATGACAAGCCCGATATTCGTTTTGATATGAAATTTGGCGAACTCAATGCGGTGGCGCAACATAAAGATTTTGGAGTTTTCAATGCGGCTGAATTGGTCGTAGGAATTGCTTTACCGGGTTGTGCAGGATATTCCCGAAAAGAAATCGATGCGCTGATTGATTGGGTTAAACGACCCCAAATTGGAGCACAAGGCATGGTTTATGTCAAATACGAAACCGACGGTACATTAAAATCGTCTGTAGATAAATTTTATGATCAAACCGATTTAAAAAAATGGGCAGAAGCCACCCAAGCGCAACCTGGTGATTTGATTTTGGTATTGTCGGGGGCAGCGCATAAAACACGTTCGCAGTTATCGGCTTTACGAATGGAAATGGCCACACGTTTAGGATTGCGTAAACCCGATGAATTTGCGCCGTTGTGGGTCGTTGATTTCCCGTTATTGGAATGGGATGAAGAAAGTGGGCGTTATCATGCCATGCACCATCCCTTTACTTCACCCAAGCCCGAAGACAAAGCGCTGTTACAAACCGATCCCGGAAAAGTGCGCGCCAATGCCTATGATATGGTGTTAAATGGAAACGAAATTGGCGGTGGATCCATTCGAATTCACGACAAAGCCTTACAAGCCGAAATGTTTTCGTTGTTAGGATTCACTAAAGAACAAGCAGAGGCTCAATTTGGTTTCTTGATGAATGCCTTCCAATTTGGCGCCCCTCCGCATGGTGGATTAGCCTTTGGTTTAGACCGATTGGTAGCCATTTTAGGGGGACAAGAAACGATCCGCGATTTCATTGCTTTCCCGAAAAACAATTCCGGTAGAGATGTGATGATTGACGCCCCGTCACCCATTGATGATGCACAATTAAGCGAACTTCATATTCGACTTGCCTAATTTTTAAGAGATTCCCATTCAACGTAACGCAAGCGTGGTTTTTTAGCAACACTTGCGTTATTTTTTTGTCATTTTCACACAATTCAAAGCCGTTTATAAACACATTTTTCAATAGTAAAAATATTTTTTTGTAAAGTTTTTATTATTTTAACATTAAAAATTTGTGGTATCAAATTTTAAGTTTACCTTTAGCCGAATTAATTTATTACCCATTACAATGCAAACAGGAAAAGTGAAATTTTTCAATGAGTCTAAGGGATTTGGATTCATCGTAAATGACGAAACTGGGAAGGACATTTTTGTTCATGCTACCGGTTTAAAATCAGAAGGCTTAAAAGAAGGTGACCATGTGTCTTACGTTGAAGAAGACGGTCGCAAAGGAAAATTAGCCATTGACGTAGTAATTATTGAAAACTAAACATATAGATTTCAGATTACCGAATGAAAACACTCCCGAAACGGAGTGTTTTTTTTTGATGTAGGAGCGCTATTATTTAGAATAAATTTAAATAAACATTTTCGCTTGAATAATTCATAAAGGGGTCTTAACATCTTTGCGTTTTCAATATTGAGGCGTATATTTGTGGCTATTTTAAAAATGTTAAAAAACGAGTCGTATGCAGTCTACACAAACTGACTTTTTACCAATTTTAATTCAGGTTGGCATCGCTGTATCTTTTGTGGCGTTAACAATCATTGGTTCCAATTTTTTAGGACCCAAAAGACATTCCCAAAACAAAGACAAAAACTTCGAATGTGGTATTGAATCGATTGGTAATGCCCGTATCCCGTTTTCTGTAAAATATTTCTTGGTAGCCATCCTATTTGTTTTGTTTGACGTTGAAGTGATTTTTCTCTATCCTTGGGCGGTAAACTTCAAAGAATTGGGCTACGATGGTATGGTTAAAATGATTATTTTCATGTCCCTTCTTCTTGTAGGCTTCTTTTATATCATCAAAAAGAAAGCCTTGGAATGGGAATAAAACTTCTTTGCTATGGAAAATAATACACCCAAAATGGTAGCTCCACCAGAAGGAGTCACAGGCGAAGGATTTTTCGCAACTAAATTAAGTGATGTTGTGGGTTTAGCGCGTGCTAATTCCCTTTGGCCGTTGCCTTTTGCAACTTCTTGTTGTGGTATCGAATTTATGGCTACCATGGCATCGCACTACGACTTGGCGCGTTTCGGTTCGGAGCGTGTAAGTTTCTCACCACGACAAGCTGATATGTTATTGGTGATGGGAACCATTTCCAAAAAAATGGCGCCGATATTACGTCAAGTATACGAACAAATGAGTGAGCCGCGCTGGGTTATTGCTGTGGGGGCTTGTGCCTCATCGGGAGGTGTTTTTGACACCTATTCGGTATTGCAAGGCATTGATAAAGTAATCCCAGTAGACGTTTATGTACCGGGGTGTCCTCCGCGACCCGAACAAATTGTACAAGGCGTTATGCAATTGCAAGACCTTGTAAAAAACGAATCAGTTCGTCGAAGAAATTCCCCCGAATACAAAGAATTATTAGCTTCCTACAACCTGTAATTATGGCTATAGAAACCGTTCACATTCAGGAAAAAGTCACCGGTCAATTTGGCGCACATGTGCGTTGCTTTGAAATGCAGCGTGACATTTTTTCGTTTGAAGCAGATGCTTCTGTTATCCATGAAGTGATTCGTTTTTTGAAAGAAGACGAAGAATTAAACTTCCATTTCCTTACTGACTTAGCAGGAGTGCATTACCCCGACAACGATGATGACCATCAATTTGCAGTGGTTTATCAACTTCATAATTGGGTCGAAAACACGCGCATTCGTGTGCGAACCTATCTCAATCAAGATCCAGAAGTGGCTACGATCACCGATTTATTTTTGTGTGCCAATTGGATGGAACGAGAAGCGTATGACTTTTATGGCATAAACTTCCAAGGCCATCCGCAATTGAAACGCATCTTAAATATGGATGAAATGGTGTCGTTTCCGATGCGTAAAGAATTCCCCATGGAAGACAGTGGACGCACCGACAAAGACGACCGATTCTTTGGAAGAACTCCCGCTAATTGTTAATGTAATTCACACTCATACATGTCCGATTTACTCTTACCTCCGGAACATCGATATGCCAAGATTATTGAAAGTCGTCGCAACGAAGACGGTAGCGAACTTTCAATTCTCAATTTGGGGCCAACACACCCCGCCACGCATGGTATTTTCCAAAACATTCTTTTAATGGATGGGGAACGCATTTTGGATGCCGAACCTACTGTAGGTTACATCCATCGTGCTTTTGAGAAAATTGCCGAAAATCGCGCTTTCTATCAAATCAATGTATTGACCGACCGCATGAATTACTGCTCCTCCCCCATCAACAACATGGCGTGGTGGATGACGGTCGAAAAACTTTTGAAAATTGAAGTTCCAAAACGAGCGCAATACTTACGTGTAATTGTGATGGAATTGGCGCGTATTGCCGACCATATCATTTGTAATTCTATTCTCGGTGTGGATACTGGAGCCTACACAGGTTTCCTTTATGTATTTCAATTCCGTGAAAAAATATATGAAATCTACGAAGAAATTTGTGGCGCACGATTAACGACCAACATGGGCCGTATTGGCGGTTTTGAACGCGATTGGTCGGAAGAAGCGTTCCGCAAACTCAATATCTTCTTGGAAGAATTTCCCGTAGCTTGGAAAGAATTTGAAAACTTATTCGAACGCAACCGAATTTTCATCGACCGTACGGTAAATGTAGGTCCGATCACCGCTGAACGCGCCATGGAATACGGATTTACGGGTCCGAATCTCCGTGCTGCAGGAATTGACTACGATGTGCGTAAAGCCGCACCCTATTCTTCCTATGACGATTTCGATTTTGAAATTCCCGTTGGACAATCGGGCGATACGTACGATCGTTTTTGTGTTCGAAATGCAGAAGTTTGGGAAAGTTTGTCTATCATTCGTCAAGCCCTTGCCAAACTTCCTGAGGGACCCCATCACGCGGATGTACCTGACTACTATCTTCCTCCCAAAGATGAAGTATACAACAACATGGAAAGCTTAATCTACCATTTCAAAATTGTTATGGGAGAGGTTCCTGTTCCCGTGGAAGAAATTTACCATGCAGTTGAAGGGGGTAATGGTGAATTAGGTTTTTATTTAATTGCTGACGGTAGTCGTACCCCTTATCGTTTGAAATTCAGAAGACCTTGTTACATTTATTACCAAGCCTATCCTGAAATGATTAAAGGAGCCATGCTCTCGGATGCTATTGTGATCTTATCCAGTTTAAATGTAATTGCAGGCGAATTAGACGCTTAATCTTATGGAAAAACACCATTACACCCAAGAAATAAATATTACGGATGCCTTAATGGCCCGTATCAATGAGTTGGTGAGCCATTATCCTGCTGACAAAAAGAAGTCGGCATTGCTCCCGGTTTTGCATGAAGTCCAAGACGCTCATGACAACTGGTTGAGTATAGAACTCCAAAACAAAGTTGCCGAAATTTTGGAATTAAAACCTATTGAGGTCTATGAAGTGGTGACTTTTTACACCATGTTTAACCAAAGACCCGTAGGAAAATATATGTTGGAATTTTGTCAAACCTCGCCTTGCTGCCAACGCGGTGTGGAAGATTTGATGGATTATACGTGTCAAAAACTCAATGTAGGAATTGCCCAACCCACTACCGACGGCCTTTTTGAAGTGCGTGGCGTAGAATGTTTGGGAGCCTGTGGGTATGCCCCGATGTTGCAATTGGGCGATTACTATCACGAACATTTGACCAAAGAAAAAATTGATCAGCTCATTGACGACTGCAAAGCGGGTAATATAACTTTTTACGACAAATAGCATCATGGGAAGAAAGATATTACTGGACAAAATAAATGTCCCTGGGATTAAATCGTATGAAGTATATCGTCGTGAAGGCGGTTATGCTTCCGTCGAGAAAGCGTTAAAAATGACTCCCGAAGCCATTATTGAAGAAGTAAAAGCTTCAGGATTACGCGGCCGCGGTGGAGCTGGATTTCCCGTGGGAATGAAATGGAGTTTTATTGATAAAAAATCAGGAAAACCTAGACACCTCGTTTGCAATGCCGACGAATCAGAACCGGGCACTTTTAAAGATCGTTATTTGATGGAATACATTCCGCATTTATTGATTGAAGGAATGATTACCTCAAGTATCGCATTAGAAGCCAACCTTTCTTATATATACATTCGCGGTGAATACATGTGGGTATACAAAATTCTTGAGCGCGCGATTCAAGAAGCCTATGCCGCAGGTTGGTTAGGTAAAAATATTCAAGGATCTGGATTTGATTTGGACTTGTACGTTCATTGCGGTGCAGGAGCCTACATTTGTGGAGAAGAGACGGCCTTAATTGAGTCGTTGGAAGGAAAACGTGGAAACCCGCGTTTGAAACCACCATTTCCGGCGATTAGCGGATTGTGGGCTAATCCAACCGTAGTAAACAATGTTGAATCGATTGCTGCAGTGCCTTGGATTATCAACAATTCTGGAGCCGATTATGCAGCGATAGGAATTGGACGTTCGACCGGTACAAAATTAATTTCTGCCTCAGGAAATATCAAAAAACCAGGGGTTTACGAAATTGAGTTGGGTATTTCGGTAGAAGAATTTATTAATTCAGACGAATATTGTGGCGGTATGGAAACCGATCGACCTTTAAAAGCTTTAGTGCCAGGAGGTAGTTCGGTGCCTATTTTACCCGCACATTTAATTTATAAAACAGCCAACGGAGACGACCGCTTGATGACGTATGAAAGTTTATCAGACGGTGGCTTTGCAACGGGTTCTATGTTGGGTTCTGGCGGATTTATCGTATATGATGATCGTGCTTGTATCGTGCGGAATACTTGGAATTTTGCTCGTTTTTACCACCACGAAAGCTGCGGACAATGTACCCCCTGTCGTGAAGGAACGGGTTGGTTAGAAAAAGTATTGTGGCGTATCGAAAACGGAGAAGGACGTGAAGAAGATATTGAGCTGTTGTGGAGCATTCAATCCAAAATTGAAGGCAACACGATTTGTCCGTTGGGCGATGCCGCATCATGGCCAGTAGCTGCTGCTATTCGTCACTTTAGAGAGGAATTTGAATACCATGTTCGTTTCCCAGAAAAAATTAAAAACCGAGACCATTTCACACACGAACCTTTCGATAAAGTTCGTCACCTAGTGGCTCCACAAACTGTTTAAATCAATAACTGCGTTAAGTCGTTTGCTTACGCACTAGATAACCTACAAGAAGATGAAAGTAACAATTGACGGACACGAAATCGAGGTTGAAGCTGGAACCACCATCTTACAAGCAGCACGAATGATTGGAGGCGATGTTGTTCCTCCAGCGATGTGTTACTACTCCAAACTCAAGGGTTCAGGGGGTAAATGCCGCTGTTGTTTGGTTGAAGTAACCAAAGGGAGCGACGCCAATCCAACGCCTATGCCAAAACTGGTAGCCTCTTGTGTTACCGGTTGTATGGACGGAATGGAAGTGAAAAGTAAATCGTCTGATCGCGTCACCGAAGCCCGTAAAGCAGTAACTGAATTTTTGTTGATCAATCACCCGCTTGATTGTCCCGTTTGTGACCAAGCTGGAGAATGTGATTTACAAAATTTGAGTTTTGAACACGGTCACGCTAACACCCGTTTCATTGAGGAAAAACGTACGTTTGAACCCGAAAATATCGGCGATAAAATTCAGTTGCACATGAACCGTTGTATTCTTTGTCAACGATGTGTGCAAGTAGCAGAACAATTAACCGATTATCGTGTACATGGGGTATTGAATCGTGGGGATCATGCGCAAATTTCCACCATGGTTTCGGCCGCTATTGAAAATGAATTTTCAGGCAACATGATTGATGTATGTCCTGTAGGAGCGCTAACCGACAAAACATTCCGATTCAAATCGCGCGTTTGGTTTAATAAACCCTTCAATGCACACCGTGAATGTACTACCCCCGGCTGTTGCGGCAAAGTAACTGTTTGGATGTTTGGTAATGAAATTCAACGGGTTACAGCACGTAAAGACGAATACCATGAAGTGGAAGATTTCATCTGTAACACCTGTCGTTATGATAAAAAAGAAGTTTCCGACTGGACAATTGAAGGCCCGCGTAAATTTGAAAAAGACTCGGTCATCAATGTGAATAATTACAGCCGAAAACTTGAGAAAGTCATTATCAATACCGAACGCGGTATCTTAATGGGACGTGATGAGGATCGTAAGAAAATCAGTATGGCCGCCATTGACTACAATAAAAAAATTGACGGAACCGAAGTAAAACAATAACATGGATAGTGCATTAATTATTGAAAAAAGTATTTTCATCGTAGTCATCTTTGCCGTTACTATGCTTATGGCCATGTACTCTACTTGGGCCGAACGTAAAGTAGCTGCATTTCTTCAAGACCGCGTTGGACCCAACCGTGCAGGGTGGGGTGGTTTGTTACAACCCCTAGCCGACGGGTTAAAACTGTTTGCGAAAGAAGAATTTGAACCCAATACGCCCAACAAATTTTTGTTTTTTGTAGGTCCGGGAGTCGCGATGGCTACAGCGTTGATTACCAGCGCGGTGATTCCATGGGGGGATAAACTAGAAATTTTTGGACGCACAGTTATCCTACAAGCTACCGATATTGACGTTTCCTTGTTGTACATTTTCGGGGTAATCTCTGTGGGTGTTTATGGAATCATGATTGGTGGTTGGGCTTCCAACAATAAATTCTCCTTAATGGGAGCGGTTCGTGCAGCTTCGCAAATGGTGTCGTATGAAGTAGCCATGGGTCTTTCTATCATCGCATTGTTGATGATGAGCGGATCATTGAGTTTACGTGCCATTACCGAACAGCAACACGGTATGGATTGGAATGTATTTTACCAACCCGTTGGATTTTTGATTTTCTTAATTTGTGCTTTTGCAGAAACCAATCGAACCCCATTTGACTTAGCCGAATGTGAAAGTGAGTTGATCGGTGGGTACCATACCGAATACTCCTCCATGAAAATGGGATTCTATTTGTTTGCCGAATATGCCAACATGTTTATCTCCTCTACTATTTTGGCGGTCCTGTATTTTGGTGGGTACAACTATCCAGGAATGGACTGGGTTGGCATTCATTGGGGAACTAATATTGCAACTCTAATCGGAATTGCGGTTTTGTTTGTAAAAATCTGTGCCTTCATCTTCTTTTACATGTGGGTGCGTTGGACAATCCCACGTTTCCGTTACGACCAGTTGATGAATTTGGGATGGAAAATTTTGATTCCGCTTTCTATTATTAATATTATGATCACCGGAATTTGTATTCTGGCTTTTAAATAAGAACCTGTTCTATGGCAACATCAATTCAGAACATTTCGCTCTCAGGCAAGAAAAAACAAGTTTCCCACAAGGAAATGACGTTTTGGGAGCGTCTTTATTTGGTCGCAATCATTAAAGGGTTGTTGATTACCATTAAACACTTTTTCCGAAGAAAAGCAACCATTCACTACCCCGAACAGGTACGTGAATTCAGTCCCGTTTACCGAGGAAAACACACCTTAAAACGCGATGAACAAGGACGTGAAAACTGTACCGCATGTGGATTGTGTGCGCTTACATGTCCAGCAGAAGCTATTACCATGAAAGCAGCAGAGCGTAAACCGGGTGAAGAGCATTTGTACCGTGAGGAAAAATATGCTGAAATCTATGAAATCAACATGTTGCGTTGTATTTTCTGTGGTTTGTGTGAAGAAGCTTGTCCAAAAGACGCCATTTACATGACGATTTCTAAAGAATTGGTGCCCGCTCAATACGATCGCGAAGATTTTATTTACGGAAAAGATAAATTAGTAATGCCACTTGAAGTAGCCATGGCCAACACCAAAAACCTAAACTAATTATGTCCACAGTATTACTAATTTTCTACATTCTGTCGGCATTTACACTTGCCACTGCCTTTTTAACCATATACAGTAAAAACCCAATTCACAGTGCTATTTACCTAGTACTCTGTATGGTTTCGATCATGGGACATTATTTGTTGTTTAATGCCCAATTCTTAGCGCTGGTGCAACTTATCGTTTATGCAGGCGCTATCATGGTATTGTTCCTTTTTACCATCATGTTAATGAACCTCAACAAGGAAGATGAAGTACACAAACCGCGTATGACTCGTTATGCCGCCGTAATCATCTTCATTCTTTTGTGTGGCGTGTTGACGTATGTGTTTGTCGATACCAAACCAATTATGGGAGAATACGACGTTACTGGACAAGATTTTCAATCCATTAAAGTATTGGGGAAAGTTTTGTTAAATGAATATATGGTTCCTTTTGAGTTTGTATCCATATTACTACTCACAGCGATGTTGGGTGTAGTACTTTTGTCTAAAAAAGAAAAATCGACACGATAAACTATGGAGAATATTTTAAATCATATCGGTATTGAAAATTACCTGTTTCTATCCGTAATTCTTTTCTGTATTGGGGTTTTCGGAGTACTGTACCGAAGAAACGCTATCATTGTTTTCATGTCCATCGAAATCATGCTGAATGCCGTAAACTTATTGTTTGTTGCTTTTTCAACCTACCATCAAGATGCCGAAGGTCAAGTGTTCGTATTTTTCTCAATGGCCGTAGCCGCTGCTGAAGTAGCCGTTGGATTGGCAATTTTGGTTGCTATTTTCCGAAATATCGGTTCGATTGATATTGCTAATTTGAAGAATTTAAAAGGATAAGGCTCCATGGAGAAGAATTTAGTTTTAATCGTATTATTAGCCCCTTTTATTGGGTTCTTAGGTAACGTATTCTTTGGTAAAAAAGCGGGTAAAGGATTCGCTGGAGCTTTAGGAACTGTGGCAGTAGCTATTTCCTTTGCGCTCAGTGTTTATTTCTTTTTACAAGTCAACCAAACCGGAAAACCGATTGCGGTGACCTTATTTGATTGGATTACTGTAAGCAATTTCAAACTGGATATCGGAATTGTATTGGATCAGTTGTCTTTACTGTGGTTGCTGTTTGTAACGGGTATTGGATCATTGATTCATTTATATTCCATCAGTTACATGCATGAGGATGAAAACATGCATAAGTTCTTTTCGTACCTCAACTTATTCGTGTTTTTCATGATTACGTTGGTCGTTGGAAGCAATATTCTTATCATGTTTATCGGATGGGAAGGCGTTGGATTGTGTTCTTATTTACTCATTGGCTTCTGGTACAAAAACCAAGACTATAATGATGCCGCAAAAAAGGCGTTCATCATGAATCGTATTGGTGACTTAGGATTCCTCATTGGAATTTTCATTTTAGGCAGTATGTTTTCTACCTTGGATTACGCGCAATTGAAAGCCGCAATTACGGCTGGAAATGTGGATACAGCCAAACTAACTGTAGCAGCCTTGTGTTTGTTTATCGGCGCTATGGGGAAATCGGCTCAATTACCTTTGTACACTTGGTTGCCTGATGCGATGGCTGGTCCAACACCTGTCTCAGCGTTGATTCACGCTGCTACGATGGTTACCGCGGGTATTTTTATGATTACGCGTTTGAATTTCATCTTTGACCTTACGCCGCTTGTTCAAAATATTATAGCGATTGTTGGTGCTGTAACAGCTTTGGTTGCTGCCTCTATCGGCCTTTTCCAAAACGATATTAAAAAAGTATTGGCATACTCTACAGTATCACAACTGGGACTTATGTTTTTGGCGCTTGGATTCGGCGCTTACAATGTTGCCGTTTTCCACGTGATCACACACGCCTTCTTTAAAGCGTGTTTGTTCTTGGGCTCTGGTTCTGTGATTCACGCCATGCACCACGAACAAGATATGCGACGTATGGGCGGGCTACGTAAAATCATGCCGATTACTTTTGCCACCATGATGATTGCAACGTTGGCGATTTCAGGGATTCCACCGTTTTCAGGATTTTTCTCGAAGGATGAAATTCTTTTAACCGCGTTCCATGCTAATATTCCCCTTTGGATCATTGCATCATTGGCGTCTATCATGACGGCTTTCTATATGTTCCGTTTAATGTACCTTACCTTTTACCGCGACTTCCGTGGTACTGAAGAACAAAAACATCATTTGCACGAAAGTCCAAGTTTGATGACGTTACCTTTAATCGTACTAGCCATTCTGTCGTTGGTGGGAGGGGTAATCAGCTTACCTTTTGGAGGCAGTTGGTTAAATCACTACCTAGCGCCCTTGTTCAGTGGAAGTCATACCGAACATCATTTGGGTACTACGGAATATATTTTAATGGCTGTAGCTGTAGCCGGGGGATTGATTGGTATTGGGATGGCCTATGCGAAGTTCTTAAAAGGCGGTGCCGTTCCGAAAGAAGACCATGAAATGACGGGATTGGCCAAAACGATTTACCACAAATATTATGTAGATGAAGGTTATATGGCATTGATTGTAAAACCTATTAATGGCCTAGCACGCTTTTTCCGTGATACACTAGAACCTGCTTTGTCCCAATTGGTATTCATTCTAGGTTCGTTAGCCAACGGTTTAGGAAACTTAGGCGCGCGTGTTCAAAACGGAAGTATCGGATTGTATCTCTTTGCTTTTGTCATTGGATTTAGTGTCCTTTTCATCTATTTGTTTTTAGCTTAAAAAATTATCCTGATGGACGTAACTACTCTATTACTTTTATTACTTATCGGTGCTGTTTGTACCTATTTGGCTGGCGATAAACTGGCTTCCAAAGTGGCTTTACTTTTTAGTACTGCTGCCATGGGGATTACCCTATTTCTATTGGCTACCGTAAGTGATTTCAGTACACTTAATGTTTCTTTACCTTGGATTTCTTCACCCAAAGCATATTTTGCCTTAAAGGTTGATGGGTTGGCCTTGGCCATGGTTTTGCTCACCACCGTATTAACGCCAATCATACTACTTAGTTCGTTTGCCAATGCGTTTAAAAATGCGAAAAGTATCTATGCTTTAATTCTCTTCATGGCCTTTGCTATGGCGGGTACATTTTTGGCAGCCGACGGACTTCTTTATTATATTTTCTGGGAATTGGCTTTAATACCCATTTACTTTATCGCTTTATTGTGGGGGAATGATGCTATTGAAACACGTAAAAAAGCGGTACTAAAGTTTTTCATTTACACTTTAGGCGGTTCTTTATTCATGTTGGTTGCCTTCGCCTATTTATATCACAAAGCAGGCAGTTTCTTGCTCACCGATTTGTATACATTACAACTCAGCACTGAGGAGCAAACGTGGATTTTCTTGGCATTCTTTTTAGCTTATGCGATTAAAATTCCTGTAGTTCCTTTCCATACATGGCAGGCTGATGTGTATCAAAAAGCGCCTACCGTAGGAACCATGTTGCTCTCGGGTATCATGTTGAAAATGGGATTGTACAGTGTAATCCGCTGGCAACTCCCCATTGCCCCTTTGGCAGCAAAAACGTATATGCCCATCCTTTTGGGACTCAGTATCGCCGGAGTCATCTACGGATCGATCGCCGCTTTACGTCAAAAAGATATCAAACGATTGTTGGCTTACTCCTCTTTGGCACACGTAGGATTAATCGCAGCGGGCTGTTATAGTCTTACTTTCGATGGTTTAAGTGGTGCCGTATCGCAAATGATTGCCCACGGTTTTGTGATTGTCGGGTTATTTTATGCCGCCGAAATCATTTACCGTAGATTGGAAACACGAAGTATCGAAGCTATGGGTGGAATTCGTGTTCAAACGCCAAGGTTCACTTCATTGTTTATGATTTTGGTCCTAGCGTCTGTGGCTTTGCCGGGTACGTACAACTTTGTAGGAGAATTTACTGTGCTGTATAGTTTATCGCAAATCAATGTGTGGTATGCTGTACTTGGAGGAACTACAATCATTTTAGGTGCTTATTACATGTTGAAAATGTTTCAAAATGTAATGTTGGGAGAAGCAAATGCCAAAGTATTTGCCGATGTAACCCTCGGGGAAACCTTTGTGATGGTAGTACTCATAGCCTTCTTATTGTTCTTTGGATTGTATCCTAAACCTTTATTGGATTTGGTCAATCCATCGCTACAAGAAATCTTTACATTAATCAACCGTTCTTAATTCTGTCATACGAATGAATACACTAATCGCTGTATCAGGTTTAGGCATCTTCTGTCTTTTAGCTGAAATTATCAATCTGAGAAAAGCCATTGTACCGGTTTCCGTGGTTGCTTTGTTAGCGATCCTTGCACTAACGGTTTCCGAATTTAATCATCCATCATCATGGTACTATAACATGATTGTGGTGTCTAATTTTTCGGTAGCCTTTTCAAGCTTGTTTATCGTTTTGACCGTTTTTCTGATTTTGATGAGCGGGGATTACTACAAAGACAAACCCTCCAAATTCTCCGATTTTATCGCTATTAAAATCTTTTTGTTGGCCGGTGCTATTGCCATGGTTTCTTTTGGAAACTTATCAATGTTTTTCATCGGAATTGAGATTCTTTCTATCGCGTTGTATATCCTTGCAGGTAGCGAACGTCTAAGTCTATTGAGCAATGAGGCCGGTATGAAATATTTCTTATTGGGTTCTTTCGCTTCTGGTTTTATCCTTTTTGGTATTTGTTTAGTATACGGCGCTACGGGTTACTTTGATGTAGCTGAAATCTATGAATTGTCACAAGGAGCCGGACTTCCCATTTGGTTCTATTTTGGAATTACCATGATGCTTATTGGAATGTTGTTCAAAATTGCTGCGGCACCTTTCCATTTCTGGGCCCCTGATGTATATGAGGGTTCCCCTACTTTAGTGACCGCCACCATGAGTACCTTAGCCAAGGTCGTTGCTGTGGCTACGTTATACAAATTGGTTACGGGCTTAAACAAAGAAATGCCTTACTCTTTTGAAATAGCGCTCTTAGCGGTTGCCATTTTGACCATGTTTGTAGGGAATCTTTTGGCTTTACGTCAAGAGAATATAAAACGAATGATGGCTTTTTCTGGGATTTCGCATGCCGGATTTATGCTTTTGGCTTTGTTAAGTCTTACCACCGCCGCTGGCACCCTTTTCTATTATACTGCAGCGTATGCTTTGGCGGGTATTGCTGCCTTTGCGGTCATTACTGCTGTAACCAAAAATAAAGAAACGCAAAACGTTGCTGATTTCAATGGGTTGGGAAAACGCCACCCAATCCTCGCTGCAATTCTCACTATGTCTTTATTGTCTATGGCGGGGATTCCAATTTTTGCAGGCTTTTTTGCAAAATTCTCCCTATTCACGCAAACTATTGAAGCGGGTTATTTAATTGCCGTTATTGTCGGTGTTGTGAATTCAATCATCAGTATTGGCTACTACTTTAAATTGATTTTAGCCATGTACAATAAAGAAGCTGATGATGAAATAGCCTCCGTATCTTGGGTGTATACCTTAGTCGCAGTAGTGGCTATTGTACTCAATATCGGTATGGGAATTTACCCGAGTTGCATGATGGATTTATTGAAATAATCAGACGATTTTAACCCCACAAAGGCTGTCCCAACGGATGGCCTTTTTTTATGAACAATGGCGAATTTTAACGCTTGTTCTTTCCCTTCATTTTCATCCGATTCGCTACTTTTATACCATGTATGCGTTAGTCGATTGCAATAATTTTTATGCCTCCTGCGAACGGGTGTTCCAACCACAATTGGTGGGGAAACCTATCGTGGTGCTGTCGAATAATGATGGTTGCGTCATTGCGCGGAGTTACGAAGCAAAAGACTTGGGAATTCCCATGGGTGCGCCCGAATTTGAATGCCGTCCACTGATTAAAAAACACGGGATCCATGTATTTTCATCCAACTATGCGCTGTATGGGGACATGAGTAGTCGCGTTATGAAAATCTTGGAAGGTTTTACACCCCATGTTGAAGTCTACAGCATCGACGAAGCCTTCCTGAATTTTGACGGCATGCACGCAATCGAATGGCAGGAATATGGAATTCAAATGCGAAAGCGCGTCCTGAAATGGTTGAGTATTCCAATCTCTGTTGGCTTTGCTCCCTCCAAAGCATTGGCTAAAATTGCTAATAAAATTGCCAAAAAATTTCCCGAACGCACCCAAGGCTCCTATGTCATTGACAGCGAAGAAAAACGAATCAAAGCGTTAAAATGGACAGCGATAGAGGACGTTTGGGGTATCGGCTTTCGGTTGACAAAAAAAATGAAAGCACGCCAGATTCATACAGCTTACGATTTTACACTACCACAACATGAATCGTATATTCAAAAAGAAATGGGCGTAGTTGGGAACCGTTTGCGATTGGAATTGTTGGGTCAGTCGGTGCTAGAACTCGAAGAACCTAAAGATAAAAAACACATCGCCGTCACCCGAAGTTTTGAAGGCCGTATCAATAACCTCGACGAATTGAAAGAGCGGGTATCAACTTTTGCATCGATTTGTGGTGAAAAATTACGAAAACAGCAATCAGACTGTCAGGTTATTACCGTGTATTTGCGCAAAGATAAATTTCATAATCCCGATAACGGACGGTATAACTTTTATGCCCAAGAAACCTTACCGTTTCCTACCCATTCAAGCATCACGCTGAGTCAAACCGCTACTCGCATGATTGCACAACTGTTTCGCGAAGGAGAAGAATACAAAAAAACAGGCGTGATTGTCTCATCAATTACTCCACAAAACCAAAAGCAGTTCAATTTGTTTCAGGATGAAAATCCAAAACACGAAGCACTAATGAAAGTGATGGATGCCTATTTCAAAAAAACAGGAGAGCGGAAGATTCGCCTAGGAATGCACGATTTGAATCGAACGTGGAAGATGAAGCAAAACCATTTGTCTCCCAAATTCACCACCAATATTAACGATATCATTACTGTACAATGTCGCTAAACAACGCTAAACTCACTTTTTTTATCCCCGATTTAAGTCCGAAGGAAGGACTCCCCTATTTCTCAGGCGGCATCAAAGCGGGGTTTCCTTCACCAGCGGCCGATTTTGATGAAGCAAAAATAAGTTTGGATCACGTATTGGTCCGCAACCGCGAAGCGACTTTCTACGCAAAAGCTTCGGGAAATTCAATGATTGGCGCCGGAATAGACGATGGGGACATTATGGTTATCGACCGTAGTTTGGAACCCGTTCATAATAAAATTGCGGTGTGCTGTATTGACGGAGAATTTACGGTGAAGCGCATTCGAAAAGAAAAAAATGCCGTGTATTTAATGCCCGAAAATCCCAGCTATCCTCCCATTTTAATCACAGAAGAAAATGAATTGATTATTTGGGGTATCGTAACCTATGTCATAAAAAGTGTGTAAAAAGAGTAAGATGTGGAAAAAGCGTAACTTCTTTATAGGTATTCTTGGGGTTTTCATGCTTGCAAAGGGTTGGGCCCAATCGGAGAGGTTTTCGGTAATGACCTACAACATCCGACTCGATATCGCCTCCGATGGTGTCAACCGATGGGACAATCGTAAAACCCCACTTTTGCATCAAATCAACACCATCCATCCCGATGTATTGGGCGTACAAGAAGCGCTTCCCCATCAAATGACTGAATTACACAAAGGCATGCCCGGTTATCAAAAGGTGGGTGTGGGTCGGGAGGAAAATTATACCGGAGAAGCCAGTGGCCTCTTTATAAAAACCAGTCGATTTATCATTAAAGACAGTGGCACATTTTGGTTGTCGCGTACTCCTGAAAAAATTTCACGCGGTTGGGATGCCGCTTGTAATCGCGTTTGTAGCTTTGTACGTCTTGAGGATCGGCGAAATGGAAAACAATGCTGGGTATTTAACACCCATTGGGATCATGTTGGAGAACAGGCACGAACCGAAAGCTTAGCACTTATCTTGGCACAAATTGCCGTTCGAAATCCCACAAATGAACCCGTAATCCTTATGGGCGACTTTAACACCACCCCCGAACATCCCCGTTTAAAACTGCTAGAAAACGATTGGATCAATACCTTTGCCGCCTTAAATCCCGGAAGCACTTTAGGTACGTTCAACGGCTTTCGCACCGACACTCCCGACAATTATATTGATTACATTTGGATTAGCCGTCAAGCCTTTATAATTCATTCCAGCGAAATTCGTACAGAAAAACCGAATCATCAATGGCTATCTGACCATTATCCCGTACTTAGTGTTGTAGAAATAAAACCGTAGTCGCCATTATCTTGACACCATAATTACACTCTTTTTTTGCTTAAACCTAAAAACCAAAGGCCAAAGGCACCATCGCAAAACGCAGATTTAAATTGAAGGTTAATCCCCTATGAAGCTACTGCCGAACAGTAGATTGCAAAACATAAACGTAATATTTCATGGCATATAAAATAAAAAAACCTCTCGTAGTGAGAGGTCTTGTACCCGGAGTGGGAACCTGCCTTTGCCGGCAGGCAGGTCGAACAACCACACTCCTAAGAACTTTCTAAATCTTCCAGACTCAAACGCTTTAAAAATTCCTTTCCACTACCCGATTTTAAATACTTTTCCCGATAACGTGCTTCAATACGTGATGAAAATCTTTCGACATAATATAATTGAAATGGTCGATAAGGAGCAGTAGTTCTATTGCGACCCGCCTGATGAGTAGAAAATCGTTGTTCTAAATTAGAGGTAAGTCCAACATACATGTAATGTCGGGACAAAGATTGCAAAACATAAACGTAATATTTCATGGCATATAAAATAAAAAAACCTCTCGTAGTGAGAGGTCTTGTACCCGGAGTGGGAATCGAACCCACACTCCTAAGAACACGAGTTTGAGTCGTGCGCGTCTACCAATTCCGCCATCCGGGCATGGATTTTAGTGTTTTTTGTGGGTGCAAATGTACACAAAAATTGAAATAAACAAGAAAAAAATACTGAAAAATATAGGCCTTCAGTCAGATTTTATTTCTAAATTTGCACCTCAATAAACACAACACACACTAACTCACTACTAAACAACCGATTAAAATGTCACATCAAGAACCGGAAGCAAAGATATTTGCGTGTTCCCAAAGTGTCCACCTTGCCGAGCAAATCGCCAAACATTATGGGGTGCCGCTGGGTAAAGTTACGTTCTCAAAATTTAGTGATGGTGAATTTCAACCGTCCTTTGAAGAATCCATTCGTGGATTGCGGGTTTTCATAGTCTGTTCGACATTTCCGTCGGCCGACAATTTAATGGAATTGCTGTTGATGATTGATGCGGCCAAGCGCGCTTCAGCCCGACACATTACGCCTGTAATTCCTTATTTTGGGTATGCTCGCCAAGATCGTAAAGACAAACCTCGCGTTCCCATCGGAGCCAAATTGATTGCCAAATTGTTGGAAACAGCTGGGGCAACGCGGATAATGACGATGGACTTGCATGCCGATCAAATTCAAGGATTTTTTGAAAAACCAGTAGATCACTTGTTTGCCTCTACGATTTTCTTGCCTTACGTAAAAAGTTTGAATCTAGAAAATCTCACTATCGCATCGCCTGATATGGGAGGTTCAAAACGAGCCTATGCGTATTCCAAATTCTTAACCTCAGACGTCGTGGTTTGTTACAAACAACGTAAAGCGGCCAATGTCATTGAAACGATGGAATTGATTGGTGAAGTAAAAGGGCGCAATGTGATTCTTGTGGACGACATGATTGACACTGGAGGCACTTTAGCGAAAGCAGCCGACTTGATGATTGAGCGGGGTGCATTGAGTGTTCGAGCCATTTGTACGCACGCGATTTTGTCGGGTGAGGCCTATGAAAAAATAGAAAAATCACAGCTTAGCGAGCTTATCGTTACCGATTCCATTCCGCTGAAAAAGGAATCGCCAAAAATCAAAGTGGTAAGTTGTGCGCCACTGTTTGCCGAAGTAATGCAGATGGTACAACACAACAACTCCATTAGCGGAAAATTTTTAATGTAAATAATTAATATATCTAAATAATGAAGTCAATTTCAATCAAAGGATCTGAAAGAGAAAGCGTAGGCAAAAAGGCAACGAAGGCCGTACGTGATGCTGGAATGGTTCCTTGCGTAATCTACGGAGGAGAACAACCAGTACACTTTCAAGCAGAAAGCAAAGCTTTCAAAAGTTTAGTTTACACTCCAGATGCGCATACTGTTGCGATTGATTTAGGAGGAAAAGTGTATAACGCAATTCTACAGGACATTCAATTTCACCCTGTTTCTGATGCTATCTTACACATTGATTTTTATCAATTAAAGGAGGATAAAGAAATCATCATGGAGGTTCCTGTAAAAATCACAGGTACATCGCCTGGGGTGTTATTAGGGGGTGTTTTGAACTTAAACTTACGTCGTTTAAAAGTAAAAGCGTTACCTAAAAACCTTCCTGATTATGTATATGCAGATATTTCTGAATTACAAATGGGGAACAAATTGTATGTAACCAAATTAGGAAGCGACAATTACAAATTGATGCACCCAGACAACACGGTTGTATGTCAAGTGAAGATTTCACGTGCGGCGATGAAAGCAGCTCAAGAAGCAGCCAAAGCCGAAAAAGCAGCAGCCAAAGGAAAGAAAAAATAATCTTTTCCATAAGGATTCTAAAAAGCATCGGAGATTTCCGGTGCTTTTTTTTTGAAGACCCACGGCATTTGAAGTACTTTTGCACTCATGATTCGGTTGCTTTCTCTTTTTCGTAAAACACCAAATTCTGAAAACACATCACCTATGAAGAAATATCTAATAGTAGGCCTGGGCAATATTGGCGCTGAATACGTGAATACCCGACATAATATAGGATTTAAAGTAGTCGATTTTTTTGCAAAACAAGAAAACGAGTCTTTTCAAACCGCAAAACTAGGAGAGCTGGCCGAGTGTAAAATTAAAGGGAAAACGGTGTTTTTGTTGAAGCCTAATACATACATGAATTTGAGCGGTAAAGCCGTAAAATATTGGATGGATAAAGAAAACATCCCTATCGAAAATGTACTGGTTATTACTGATGATTTAAATTTACCTTTTGGCACCGTTCGAATCAAAGCCAAAGGAAGTGATGGGGGCCATAATGGTTTAAAAAATATCCAAGCTGTTCTTGCCACCACCGAATACCCTCGGTTTCGATTTGGCATCAGCGATCAATTTAAAAAAGGACAACAAGTGAATTATGTTTTGGGCGAATGGGATGAAACTGAAAAAGGGGCACTCCCTGAACGATTGGCACTTTGCCGAGAAGCAATAACCTCCTTTGTACTCGCCGGTTTGTCCACCACGATGAATACTTTTAACGGAAAATAAATCCATAAAAAAAGCTCCCGAAGGAGCTTTTTATAATTTAATAAGATAGCTTATCGAATTACGATTTTACGTACTTCTTTATTAGACCCATTCATCACAGTAACTAAATATACTCCTGTTTGAACAGTGCCTAAATCAACGGTTTCGTTAAATGCGCCATTAGCCGTATATTGACGTTGGAAAACAGATCTTCCTTGCATATCGTAAACGCTAATTTCTACATCACTAACCGTAGGATTGAAGTTTACATTGAAAACTCCATTGTTTGGATTTGGTGCTAAATTAAATGAATCCAATCCAAAACTATCCGTAAGCAAGGTAACTTGTTGGGTACAAATTTCGATAGACCAAGAATTCAAAGTTCCATCATCTCCCGCAAATGTATCATATACACGAAGTGTCCATGTTCCTTGCGGATTTTGACCATTAAATGCCGTTAAACTTTCTCCTGGTGCTACATTTTGAAGGGTAGTTCCTCCAGCGGTACAGTTTATAGCAGCACCTCCATTAGTGAATTTTAAATTCAACGAACCATTTGTATTTCCACAACTTCTGTTAAACATTTTCACAAAAGTGGTTGGGTTGGTTGGACTACTGATATCTGTAATAACATCCGACAAATAAGTGTGGGTAATGTTGTTAAATACATTCACACTGCTAATAGAACCTGTAATCGGTACATTAACAGTACCTATTTGATTTGCAGGGAAACCTGCTGCTGTTACAATAGGCAACGAACTTCCGGTATACGTATTACAAGTTGTAGTAACACTAAATCCTACTGAGAAATTATTACTGTTTACATTAAAGAAAATGTTGTTGCTTGCTTTAACCATTAAACGGCAACTAACCGCAGGTGTTGTTGGCATAACCACATCAGCAGCACCATCATTAGGTGTTCCAGCCAATAAAGTTGTCCAAGTTGCTCCATTATCAGTAGTAATTAAAATATCAACATTGGCACCTCCTGTAATGGTATTGGTGTTGTTTACAGCCCAAGTTACTGATTGTGTCGAACCTAACGTATACGAAATATCAGCCGTATTTTGCGAGGTAACGGTTAGAGGTCCTTTGGTTGCATCAACCGTAATTGTTGCATTGGCTGTTCCTGTTTGTCCAACTTCAGAATTCGGAACATACGGTGCATTATCACGAACTGTTAAACGGAAATTAAGGTTTCTTCCTACCGAACTTAACGCTTCAACCGCAATACCTGCACTTCCTTGCGTAGTTTGTCCTCCAGCAAAAACCGTTGGCAAAACCGGACAGTAACGAATAGGAGAAGTAGAAGGAGGATATGAAATCCAGTTTGGCCCCCCTGTTTTACCAACAGCTGCAACACTATTGGCTGCTGTAAAGGAACCTGCAGTATCTACATTAACCTGTTCCCAGCTATACGTCAAAGGATCTCCATCGTTATCATTACCAGAACCAATCAACATAAAAGGTGTGCTTCTAGGAATTGTGAAGTTTCCTCCTGCATTCGCTGTAGGAGTAGCATTAACACCCGCCAATTGGGTTGAAACGGGACAAGTTTTAGTATTCAAATTATTTTGAATTTGAGAAATCGAAAGCACATGATACACATCAATTGAATTGTTTGCGGCATTATAGGCTGTAATCCCAGCATAACCCATAATGGTAATACCAGAACCTACTTCAACATTATATCCTGACCCTTCATTAGCATGAGTAAACGTGTGATTAGCCCCTAATTGGTGCCCTACTTCGTGTACTACATAATCGATATCAAACGTATCTCCTTCTGGAATTCCATCACTTGGAGAGGTATATCCACTTCCTTTATTACGGTCGGTGGTGCTTGCGGTATCATCGGTACAAACACACCCAATACAACCTGCATTTCCTCCTCCACCAGAGGCACCGAATAAATGTCCGATATCATACGCCGCATTGTTAGCTGCAAGCGTTGTCCCTGTACCTGTCAATCGGGTACTTAAGGTATTTTGAAGTTCAGTATTCCAAGCCCCTGCAGAACCCGTGGCCGCAGCAGAGTACGGATCCGTGGCCGCGTTATAGAAAATTACATTTGTAGATTCAGCAACAATGTTAAGGTGAACGCCCAAATCTTTTTCATAACATCCATTAGCACGCGTCATCGTTTCATTAAACGCAGCTAATACCAAGTTAACTTGAGCCGCACTTGTCGCTCCAAAATAATTAGAATATTCCGCTGTACACGATTGTGCCAAACGCATCGTTTTTAGAACGCCGTTATTGGCCAATACTACATTTCCACCAGAATTTCTATTGGAAGGATTCGCTAATCCACCAAATTCATCATCCAATACGTCACATTTCCATGCGGGTTTTGGACCGTTATTGGCTTTATTGTAAACCACATAAATTGTTCCGTCGGCAGAAAAAGGTTCCATAAATTCACTCGAAGTTCCTGCTCTAAATACAACTGTCTTTATCCCTCTTGGACTGATACTCAACTTCATGTAAGCTGTTGGGTCTAGTGTACTCTTCCCTGAAAAAGCACGAATATCAGGGAATTGTGCTTGTAAATCAGCCTCAAAATTGGACGCTTCATTGACCACAAAATCCTCTAATTTTCCTTGTGTATTCGGAAGTGTGATTACACAAGTAGTACCAGGCTGATCGACAATGGTCATCAATCTGTTTTTTAATTGATCGAAATTCAGCGTATACAAATCATACTGCGTAGGAAATGTACTTCTGAATGTTCCTTTAGCTCGTTCTATGTCTTTACCGGGTTGCGCGGCTGACCAATAACGACCAGTCTGTGCATTCATACCCGCCAAGCCAAGGAAAAAAATAGAAAGTAATAAAATTTTTTTCATTTTAATTAGATTGGTTATAATAGCTAACAAATATAAACGAATTTTTACGAATTTGACATTCTAAATGTGAATTCAACGGGGTATAGTTATTAAACGTAAAAATCAACTACCTTTGTGCCGATTTTATTGCACTTGAAAACCTATTCCAACATCGCTGATTTTCCCCAAACAAAAGGCACAGTGCTCACACTGGGTACTTTTGACGGAGTTCATTTGGGCCATACGAAGATTCTGAATAAAATAACAGAAGCTGCTAAAATTATGGGGGTGGAAAGTGTCGTTCTTACTTTTCACCCACATCCCCGATCGGTGTTACAAACAGACACACCCATGCACTTACTCAGTTGCATCGAAGAAAAATCACACTTGATTCAAAAATCAGGAATCGATCATCTGGTAATACATCCGTTTGACAAAGCGTTCTCACAATTAACCGCCGAGGCTTTTGTAACTGATGTTTTGGTAAAAAAATTTAACATCAAAAAAATTATCATCGGTTACGACCATCGTTTTGGAAAAAATCGCACGGCAAATATTGAAGATTTAACTCGTTTCGGATTGGAATTTGGTTTTGACGTAGTTCAAATTACCGCAGAAGAAGTCAATGCAATTACGATTAGCTCCACAAAGATTCGCAAAGCATTGGAAGCTGGCGAATGTGGTGTTGCACAAGACTATTTAGGTCATCCGTACACGCTTTCGGGTACCGTTGTTAAAGGACAACAGTTGGGCCGCACTTTAGGATTTCCTACGGCCAATTTACAACCCTGTTGTGAAGAAAAACTTATTCCAAAAAATGGGGTTTATGTAGTTCGCGTTACCTGGAACAACCAAAGCTATTCGGGCGTATTAAATATTGGAAATCGTCCAACCGTTTCGGGCACTTCTCGAACCATAGAAGTACATCTTTTTGATTTTTCCCAAGAAATATACAATGCCAAACTTTCGTTGGAATTCCTAACATTCCTTCGTGAGGAGCAACGATTTGACTCCCTTGACGCTCTTAAAAATCAGATTATCAAGGATAAAGAGCAAGCCATGGCATACTTCCAAAACCTTCCGAAATAACTATTGCCCAATGAAGGGAAATCGTTACTTTTGAATTCTAAATTCGTCACGCTATGAGTGAAATAAGACATAATTGGACCAAAGAAGAAATTTTGGCCATTTACCATAAACCTTTCATGGATTTGATGTATGAGGCGGCCACCGTGCATCGCAAACATCATGATCCCAATGTGGTTCAAGTTTCAACCTTATTGTCCATAAAAACAGGAGGTTGCCCCGAAGATTGTGGCTATTGCCCCCAAGCTGCGCGGTATCATACCGAAATTGAAGGAAATGATTTGATGAGTGTAACTCAAGTAAAAGCACAGGCCCTTCGTGCAAAAGCCGCAGGTTCATCCCGTGTTTGTATGGGTGCTGCTTGGCGTAACGTAAAAGACGGTCCAGAATTTGACCAAGTATTAGAAATGGTACGCACCATCAATAAATTGGACATGGAAGTGTGTTGTACGTTGGGAATGCTTACGGAAAATCAAGCCTTGCGTTTGGCCGAAGCCGGACTCTATGCCTACAACCATAATTTAGACACCTCTGAAGAATATTACAAAGAAGTTATTTCCACACGCGGCTTTGAAGACCGTTTGAAAACAATTGAAAACGTGCGAAAAACCAACGTAACGGTTTGCAGTGGCGGTATTATTGGAATGGGCGAAAGTGTTGAAGACCGCGCGGGTATGTTGGTCGCGCTTGCACGATTGAATCCGCAGCCAGAATCTGTGCCTATCAATGCGCTTGTTGCTGTAGAAGGAACGCCTTTGGAAGATCAAAAACCCGTAGCGATTTGGGAAATGATTCGAATGGTAGCCACTACGCGTATCGTCATGCCTGAAACGCAAGTACGCTTATCGGCCGGACGAACTGAAATGTCACGTGAAGGTCAGGCGATGTGTTTCTTTGCGGGAGCTAACTCAATTTTTGCTGGCGATAAATTATTGACTACGCCCAATCCTGATGTAAATGAGGACATGAAAATGTTTGAAACCCTAGGATTACAACCTCAAAAACCGTTTATTAAACTTATGCAACCACAGACCGTGGAAGCAGAAGATTCACAGTTTCAACCGCTGGGTGAAAAACCAAAATGGTCGCGTCCAGGACATAGTATAGAACGCAACGTTAAAGCTTCTATCAAAGGTAAATAATAAAAAAGTCCCGATAATCTCGGGACTTTTTCGTTTCTATATTTTTAATTTTATAGCACTACTTTTTGCGTCATTACAGCGCCCGTTTCCAAAATAATTTTCACAATCAAGGTTTGTTGTTCTCCCTCAATTGGACTTGTTTGCGCTTTTAGATCATGAACTGCTGTCAAATGCGTAAGTAATCGTCCTTGCAAATCATAAACCATAACCTCTTGAATAGGCTCTTCGGCTTGCACGGAAATAACTCTTTGCTGCGCTACAACCTTTATTGTCGCTTCATACGCTACAGAATCAAGGTTTAGAACGGGATTTCCAGGAATCGAATAACGCAATACAAAGCGTGAATTCAATTCACCTTTGGGTAATGTTACCGTGTAGGGGCTATTCTTCAAATTATGAAATACCCCGGCAACCTTATCTTCCAAATAAATCGGTTGCTGCCCTGCAAACAATCCATCCGTTTTATACAACGCAATCGCATAGGTTCCAGGTGTGTTCACGTAAACTCCAAGAGGAATGCGGTCATTTCCTGTAAAAGGCAGCCCTTTTCCTTGAATAGAATAGGGTTCATCTTGCAATAAAGAGTAGATACTTAATTCGCCAGTTATTTTGTGAATACAATCATACAAATGGTCCCGACCATTGGTGGCTTGACTTGCATACCCGACCAAGGTTCGTTCTGAATTTCCATTGGTTGTATTAACGATATCCAACCAAATGCGGTGTTTCTGCTGGGAAAACCATTGGGCATTTCGATAAAAATCGGTATTATCGTAAGGCATCAACAAGGCATCTGCGCGAAGGCTATTCTCGAAAGCAAGCGTATTTGGCGTGGTAGCTGAATGCAACATGTTGACCATAAAACCTTGTCCAGCTCCAATTTTTCCAGCAAAAGAATCGGGCTCGGTCGAACCCAAACCGTTATACTTAATATAATCTGAAGTCCAATAATTGTATTGGAAATTGTTGTAAAACGGACTTGTTGTCGAGGTGGGTGCCAAACCGTGTTTCCAAACCCAAATAGAGCCTTCAATTTTCGTTTGGTTCAATACCAAAAACTCTTCTGCATCAATCGCTGAAGGGTATGGATTTCCAACTAAATTCCAATTGTCATCAAAACGTGTCGTATCAAAATTATCGGGATTTGTAAGATCGGCATCAAAATCAGGCCCGTCATAATTCCCTCGGGAAATAGGTGTTGTAAACTGACCGTTATGGGGTTTCCCCGTAAAAGTGGCGGTCAAAGGAACTGCCGTTGCTGATCCGTTGGAAGCTCGAGCAATGTAACCTTTTCCACGCACCATTGTTCCTGAAGCTATCGCCCAATTTCCGAAGGTTCCATTGGAATTTGCGAAGATTGGATTCCATTCGTAACGCAAGGCATTGGGTAACGAATTGACCGCCACATTTTCTGTGGGAGCACTCCAGTACACATAATCAAAATTGCGGGCTAAAGTGGTACGATCCATACGGAATTTTGTTCCTGAATAATCACCATTGTTGGTATCTGTCTCATTGATTTGAATCAATTGACCCGTGTTGTTGATGTTTAAAATTCCGTCTAACGTTAACGTATTGAAGGCAAAAACATAATCATCAGCACCAATGGTTAGGATTTTATTCAACTTCACTTCAAGATTTCCTTGGGCGAATAAATTATTGGAAACATTTGTGTTAAAATCATTATCCAATACCACATTATAAAACTGTTCTACATTGGTATGCACATTCCCGTTGATAATTTGCGGAGCACTTCCCACAAAATGAACTGTACCGTTTCCTTCTTGGAATTGTGCCGCTGAAGCCGCATTGGTCCAGTTGCCATATAGAATTAAATTCCCATCTGCAGTAGTCGAATTGCTATCATCCATATCCAAAATCCCCGCACCCGAAAGACTAAGATTTCCATAGACTTCTAATCGATTTAAAGCATTTCCTTGCAGTTGGACACTTCGCCCTGAAATGGTCAAATCTTTACACTTGGCTACATCCGAAAAGGTATCTGAATTAGCTGCTGTATAATCAATCACAGCATCATTTCCAGCAGTAGCATCAATGACTACATCGGTTAACTCATCGGGAACGGTCAATAGCGCCCAATTGTTACAATCAAACCAATTGGTATTCAATGCGCCTGTCCACTTATTGAAGGGATCGGATGGCGAAATAACGAATGGAGATGGTGAAGGACATGACCCAAAACTACTTGTCCAATTGGTAGTGTAATTTACAATATTGCTAATTAAATAGGCCCGGTTTCCAATGGTATAAGTAGCTTCTGGAGAAACTGTATAACTTCGAGCATAAGTTCCTGTTGTGGTATTGGCTTGTAATGACGCACACTCTAAAGCCGGGTGTTTTCTGGACCTTCTCAAATTCGCAGATGGCGTAACTACTCCACTCAAATCATCAGACAAAGAATACCATAGACCACCATCTTGAACCCCTGAAAGTACCGTACCAGTAAATGTAGAACCAGAAGCATTATAATTGAAATAGCCTTGCATCAAAAACATGGAATCAGGATTTGAGGTAGAAACATTCACGGAAGTGTGACTTAATAAATTATTACCATCTGCTGATTTCCCAGAAATAGTAAAGGGTGATAAAGAAACTCCTGCAGGTGAAACACAAGAAATCGTAGTCGCTGTACCTCCATTATCAGTAGTTATACAAAAAACCGATCCCGCAGGAATTGGAGTTGCTCCATTGTAAGTAAATTCTAAATAGGGCACATTTCCTGTTGGGGCTATATCCGCTCTACACTCAAACCACTTGTCTGTTCGTACATTTGCAGCCGGAGAACCACCTGTTTCATATGTTGCATTCGTCCATAAAAAACTTGTCCCCGGGTTGACATCTACCAAAGTAACTAAACGAATATCATCATCACCACCTGCAGCATTGTTATTGTATGCAATCAATAACAAATCGCCTGTTTTAAAAACTGTAGGCACTATGTTTTGCGGAGTACAAGCCACCTCGACTCCCGAACTCCAATCGGTGCCACTACGCACAAATATTTCGATGTAATAGGTAACTCCATTGGTTAATCCTGTAATGTTTACGTTGTTTCCGCTGGAGGCATACACGACTTGATTGAACGCTGCAAAAGCGGGATTGGCCGTATAAGCACTTCCATCGCCGGTAGGAGCAAATGTTATTCCGGGAGCCGCAGTCACCACGACCAAAACTTGATCAAAACAAATCGCATTGGGATTGGCCCAACCGATTAATCCTGTAGTATTTCCGGGTGTTGCGATAGCGTTAGTAACATTACTCAAAGCGGCTACTTGAGTCAGCGAACGCGGTGTTGTTGAAAAAACGGTATTGGTTGGACCGTTGTTGCGGTACGTATAAATTTCATAAACATAGGTTGCTCCCGCTGTTAACCCTGTAATCGTGGCTGTAGTTCCAGTGCCTATATAAACGACACGCGAAAGAGGTGCTGTGCTACCATAGGTGGGAGCCAACGAAAAATCGGTGTTGAAGGGTTGTGTTGAAGCTACTAAACTCGTCACGGCATGGGGATTTAATCCTCCTTGACGTGCAACAATTATATACCCATCGAAAGGACCGGTTAATGGCGCCGACCAATTCAATACTTGAGTCGTATTGCTAGAGCAACCGCGGGTAAAGGTAGCAGGAAGATTGGGTGCAGAAGGGGCAATGGTTTGCAAACCGCTATTGGTTGTATTTCCACTTCGCGCAACACCTCCGAAGAAAATGAGGTTAGCACCTACATTGCTAAAACCATTCACACCAATCGTATTGCCAAGCGTGGCCGTTGCAGAAAAGTCAGCAGTAATAAATAAATACCCTACCGTTCCTGCGTTGATTACGGTTGACGTAAAGGGTGTAAAGTTCTTATTTCCCGCCACCCCAGGAGCCGTTAGGGTACACAAGGTTGCATCACCTGCATCCAAAACGTTATCTAAGGAGTAGCGAACTTTAAGATTCACAATATCGGTAGCTGCGTATGTCCCTGTAATCGGAATCGCTTGAAGTCCGTTGAGGGTCGCATTGGAACTGGTTACGGTAAGTTGAAAACGGTGTAAAACGTGATCCACTGTACCTTGTGAAACAAAGGCAGCTGGAACTTGTGCGCCCGTATTGGCTAAGGCAACGATTGGGGTTGCAACTGTGAGTATGGCTACATTAGAATTAACAACAGCACAAGGTGTCGTTCCCGTTACAACACAACGATAGCGATACCCATTTAATCCTGATGGGGTTGCGTTGATATTTAGCGTTGGATTGGTCACATTGTTGTATGGCAGTACATTAGTTAAATTCGTCCAAGTGGTACCGCCGTCGGTTGAGACTTGCCATTGGTAGGAAACGGCATTAGAGGCCGCAACCGTAAACACTGTATTGGTTAACGATTGAACGGTTTGACTCGCAGGCTGTGTAGTAATATTTACGGCAGGAACTATTGTAATGGCAGAGGAAGCCACGTTCCCAGTGGACCAACAGGAAGTCGCCGAATTAAAAGCACGCACATAATAAGTACCGCTCGTGGTTACATTTAAAGGCGTAGCCGCATTATTTGCTGTGGAAGTGCCTGTTGGTGTTGTTTGCCAATAATTGACTACTGGCGCCGTAGCGGTACCGGTAAAGGTTAGCGTGGTTGAAGTACAGGCCGGGGTTGTTCCCGTAATTGTCCCCGTTGGATTGGCAGGGGGCGTGCAATTTAAGGACACCGGACCGTTGAATGTAAAATCATTAATACTGAATGTGGTTGTTGCAGCACCTAACCCATAGGAGTAGAATCGGAAAGTAATTGAACTAGTAATACCTTGAAAAGGTAATGAAGACAATGAAATGGTTGTTCCCGTTGTAGTAGGTGTACCAATATCTGTAGTAAACCCATCCAAACTTGATCTAAAAGAATGTGATGCTACACCAGAGGATAATTGAGCGGTATACACAAAACTCACAAAATCAATTTTGTAACCAGGAGCAGGAGTTAGTGTAAATTCAAAATAGTCATTTAAATCAATAGCTCCGGTGCTCCATCCATTCGCATTGTATCGATTGTTAGCGTTTGCTCCAGCTATACCCGTTCCTCTTCCAATTCCGCTAACGGTTATATTTGGATCTATAACTTGTCCGATGGTGTAGGGATTGGTAGTATTTGGATTAGTACCTGTAATTGGATTAGTAAATATAGATTGCCCCCAAGTATTTATACTTAAAAACAACAGAATCACTAAAATTTTAAAGCTCTTTAAAGTCACTTTTTGACAAATCATTTTTTCATCTTTTTCCAGCGTACAAAATTACAGCTAATTCACAGGATTTCAATAGCTTTGTATTACTAAATTATTAACAAATCCATTGTAATTTTACGTAGTTTTGCACTCAAAATCAGGACTTTCCGCTCAAGAAGTATTGGCTAAACTTGAATATTACTGCGCCTACCAAGAACGGTGCCATCTAGAAGTGTGGCAAAAACTGCAAGAATTTAGCCTTTCATCACAGGAAAAGGACGAGATTATCGTTGCGCTCATTCAAAAAAACTTTCTCAATGAAGAACGTTTTGCTTTGGTTTTTGCACAAAGTAAATTTCACCAAAAAAAATGGGGGAAAGTGCGTCTCAAAAACGAATTAAAAGGAAGACAAATCGCCGAAATACTCATACAAAAAGCTCTTAAAACAATTACTACCGAAGCCTACGAAACCACTTTCGAACAATTGGCTACGCAACAATGGGAACAAATTCATGAACCCAACCTTCTGAAAAAAAAGAAAAAATTTTGCGATCACTTACTGCGGAAAGGATGGGAACATTCCCGTATTCTTGATTGGCTTAACGAGCAGAATGTTTAATTTTCTTACAACTTAACTTGTAAGTATTTACTTGACTTCTACGCCTTAACGATTTCTCTTCAAAACATTTATTTTCACCTCATTTTCAATTATTTAATTTCGTTTAAGGAAAGCGAAAACGTTTTCGTTATTTTGGAGCAATTGTGCATTTCGTCGATTTTTTTATACATTTCATCGATAGTTTAGCTAGTTTTGGTCGACTTTTAAAAAAGTACGTCAAAATCAAAAAATGCCTCAATTACCCATGAAAACAAAAAGATCATCTGTAGACTTACCGCTTTGGTCGCTATTGCTCACTCTTTTTTTTAACCTAACTCTAATTGCACAATGTCCAACGCCTCCCGGAAATCCTGCCATCTATGGTTCTGGTACGTGGAGAGCCTATGTGTACTCGTATACAGATACCGGAAATCCCCCAGCAAACCCGTTTGCTACGTATCGTGGTTTTTTTACCTTACCCGAGACGTTCAATAACGATTTGGCTGGCGGCTCGATTGCTGGACCCAATATTTGCGGTACTTACAGCGATACCTTTGCCATTCGCATGCGCATGCAACGGACTTTTGCTCCGGGCAACTACACCTTCACCGTTGGAGGCGACGATGGATATCGTTTGAGTTTGGATGGGGGCGCAACATTTATTATCAATAACTGGAGTGACCGCTCGTATGGAACAACTACAAGTGCCGTCGTCTATTTGGATGGCCCCGTCAATGTAGTCTTAGAATATTATGAAAAATTTGGACTATCACGAGTAAGTTATTCGTTTAATGCCTGTGCAAGCTCAACAGCGCCCACGGCTATTAACGCTCCCACTGCTCTTTGTCAAAATGCAGGCGGAACAACATTGGTTGCTCAAGGCGGAACGCATGGTACTGGAGCCGTTTTTCAATGGGGAACTGGCACTGTGGGGACAAATATCATTACTACCACCACTGGAAACTCCCTTTATGTAAATCCAACAGCGACTACTACCTATTGGGTTCGTCGCATCGATCCAGCGCCTTGCGCAGTTGTCACCTCTGGCGTGAGCACTACCATTACCGTAAACACTCCTTCAACCATACCCACTACTATCAGTGGCACGACCACCATTTGTGCGGGACAAAGCACAACGCTTACGGTCTCTGGAGGTACGCATGGAACAGGAGCAGTATATGAATGGGGAACAGGATACAACGCGGGGGTTAATGTTATTGCAGGTGCCACAGGAAACACAATCACTGTTAGTCCAACTTCACAAACGGGCTATTGGGTTCGTCGTGTTGATCCATCACCTTGTCCAGCAAACAACTCGGGCCATATCACAACAACCGTAAATGTCAATCCAAGTTCGACAGCCCCAACAACCATTACCCCTTCGGCAACCGCTATTTGCCCTGGGAATAGTGTAACCTTAACCGCATCGGGAGGTACAGCTCTTTCGGGGTCAACGTTTCAGTGGGGAACAGGGACAACCATCGGGTCGAATGTGATTAGTGGTCAAACAGGTGCGAGTATAACGGTGAGTCCCAACACTACAACAACCTACTGGGTTCGTCGTTTCGATCCTTCGTGTAATGCCTTTACCCCTGGCCTTACATTCACACTGCCAACTGCAGTAGCCCCCGGAAATCCAGCTCTTTTTGGATCAAATACGTGGAATGTATATGGATACTCAGGAGCCGATGTTACTTTAGGGTCTACCACCTACCTCGGATTTTACACGACCAATACTTTAAATTTCAACACCCAAACCGGCACCAATAGCTGGGCAAACAACACCTCACCCTCAAACGCCGCGGGCTGGAACGGCTGTCCTGTTCCTGCTGACAACCACACCTATGTAGCAAAACGTCGTGGTTTCCCTTGTGGCAACTATACGGTGGCCATGCAAAACTGGGATGATGTTGCACAATTATACATCAACAACATACTGGTTTGGTCGGCCAATTCTTGGAGCGGTAATGGAAACTTCAATGTGGTCGTTGGTACGTTCTACTTAGACTCAAGTTCCTCCGTTGAGATTCGTAACCGCGAAAACGGGGGGCTTTCCAACATCAGCGTATCTTTTACCAATACAAATATTCAATCAACAGCTCCAACAGCCATTACAGGAACTACTGTTCTTTGTGAGGGAACGTCCACTACGCTTACCGCCTCTGGGGGAACGATGGGAACTACGGGATCATTTCAATGGGGAACAGGATCTACCGTGGGTGCAAATATCATCGCGGGTGCAACAACCGCCTCGCTTACGGTAACTCCAACAACCACAACCACCTATTGGGTACGAAGAGTCGACAGCATTTGTTGGGTAACGACTGCAGCGGTTACAACTACCGTTACGGTCAACGCCACTACGGTAGCAGGAAATCTTTCGTCTCCCACAACAACGATTTGTAAAAACGCTGCTGTTTCAGAAATTACATTAACCGGAAATACAGGTGCGGTAGTCAAATGGCAATATGCCGCCGATGCTGCCTTTACCTCGGGCGTTACCGATATTGCGGTTACAAATACAAGTTTATCGACAGCTCAAATTGGCACCTTTGCCACTACACGATACTTCCGTGCCGTGGTTCAAAACGGAAATTGTTTGGTTGTGAATACCGCTCCACTTGCCATAATTGTTCCCGATACTGTTGTCTACAATGGCACATGGAGTGGAACCCCAACGGATAAAACACCGGTACTCATTGCCTCAAACTATACGTTGACTTCCGATTTGGAAGCTTGTTCTTGTCAAATAGCCGCCAATGCCACATTGACCATTCCCGCAGGACGAACTCTTCGAACACAACAAGAGATTGAAGTTAGTGCCTCGGGGGGACTTATCGTAGAAAACAATGGTAGCTTGGTACAAGTTAACGATGCCGCTATCAATTCAGGCTCGATTACCTTCAAACGAAACACCACGCCGCTAAAACAATTTGATTACACCTACTTTTCGAGTCCAATTCAAAACCAAACTTTAGGTCAATTGGCACCCCAATCCATGTTTTATTCCTTTAATCCAAACATTAACAATTGGAATTTGGAAAACGTGAACACGGTCATGACGGCGGGAAGAGGGTATATTTTCCGAGCACCCAATACGCTCAATTTCAATACGCCTCAAATTTTTGGGGTATCCCTCAACGGAACACCAACCAATGGAATTGTACCCACGACCATCGTAAAAGGAGCAGGTACAACGTTTAACTTAATTGGAAATCCATACCCCTCGGCAATAGACATTGATGCCTTTTTGATGGACCCTGCCAACGATCCGATTGTAAATGGAACAATTTACCTCTGGACACACAACACCGCAATTGCCAATGTGAGCGGCACAAATATTTATGTGTATACCAGTGATGACTATGCCAAATACAACTTAACTGGCGGTGTTCAAACAGCCGATCCAGCAATTACGGGCGGCGCAACTCCCAATGGTAGAATTGCTTCTGGACAAGGATTTTTTATCGAAGCTAACGATGCCCTAACAGCGGGAACCTATACTGCGCGCTTTAACAACAGCATGCGTATTGTAGGTGAAAACAATCAGTTTTTTTAGAACCTCAGGAGTAACGACCCAAAGTACCGTTTTGGACAAACACCGCGTATGGTTAACCTTAAGCAATGCGCAAGGAGCTTACAGCGAGCTATTGGTTGGATACATCACGGGAGCAACCCAAGGTATGGACTCCAAATATGATGGAAGAACGCTTCCTGCAGGGAATGTAGTATCATTTTACTCCTTGTTGAATGCTACAGAGTTGGCTATACAAGGACGAGCACTCCCTTTTCAAGTAAATGATCGCGTACCCCTTGGATTCCAATCGACCCTCACAGGAACATTTCAAATTCGTTTGAGCAATTTCGATGGTTTGTTTCAAAATCAAAATGTATACTTGTACGACACAACCACTCAAACCTATCATGATCTAAAAGCGGGCGCCTTTACTTTTACCATCGCCCAAGCTGGAACCACAAACAACCGCTTTGAATTGCGCTTTACTAATGGAAATGCATTACAAACGGGTACATTCTCTCCAGACAATACGGTCATAGCCTTTATTAAAGAAGGGAAGTTACATCTTTCAAGTACACGAGAATCCATCGCAAACGTGGAAATGTTTGATTTGTTAGGAAAAAAAGTGTTCAGCCAAAAAGGAAGTAACAGTACTACATTCCAGTCGGAATTTCTTCCCTTATCGAATCAGATTTACATTGTTCGCATCACATTATCAGACGAAAGTGTTGTCACAGAAAAAATAATACGTTAATTAAAAATTGGGCTTTTTGTTAACAAAAAAGAACCGTCTCTCGTTAGGCGGTTTTTTTATTTTGAAATACGAATCGTCACGGCATTCCCGCCAAATCCTACGGCATTGATTAAAACATGACGCATAGGTTTGTTAAGAGTAAAATGGCTATCAAAAGGGGTGCCCAAAAATGTTTGCTCTTGAAGCATCAACAGCGCCAATTCCAAACTGAAAATACCCGAAGCACCGAAAGTATGCCCCATTTTCCATTTGTTGGTAGTCAGTAACGGCAAATTATCCCCAAATACTTTTTGAATCGCTTTGTATTCCGATAAATCCCCTTTTATGGTTCCTGGTGCATGCATTACAATGGCATCGATTTCAGAGAGAGGCAAATCCCCCATTGCCATTGTCATTGATTTTTGAAAACAAACTGCCTCATCCGAGATAGAAATGTTATGCTCCAATTCATCCGTAGCCCAACCCAAACCTGTGATATAGGCCAACGCATTTTCGGCATTGCGCTCCAAAGCCACTACACCTGCCCCCTCCCCCAACACCATCGTATTGCGTAGTTTATCCAAATCCATGGCCTTGCACGGATAGCCTTCGGTTTCTCGCGAATAAATTTTTAAGGCTTGCATTTGAGCCAAAGTAAAAGCCGTTAATGGTGCTTCACTCCCACCCGCAATAAATCGATCGGCCATTCCCGCTTCCAACCAAGCCACGGCATTTAAAATGGCATGCAAGGCAGTCGAACAAGTGATGGAATGGGATATTTCGGGTCCGGCCGACTTTAAATCGTGAGCTACCCAACTCGATAAATTACCTAAAGTAGTGGTGGGCGAACTTAAAGTTGCCGTTTTGCCTGTCGTGATAAACTCGTAATGAAACTGTTCGAACAACTGCGTAGCCCCGCGCGACGAACCGATATTGATACCAATCGCATCGCCCGCTTGCCAACCGGCTTGTGCTACAGCACGTCGACTGACATCCAATGCCATAATTACGGAAGGATCCAAATTTTTGTACTTCACCTCCGAAAGTCGTATGGCCGCTAAACGTGCCTGGTCGGTTTCCATTAAAGGAGCCACCCAATACTCATGCGCTCCAAAACGCTTTTTTTGAATCGCGGTGGCTTTAGAAGTATAGGCCTCACGAATAGAATGGGTGTCCGAACCCAAAGGCGAAACGGTTGCTAAAGCAGTAATGGAAATACGATGTTTCAAAGGAAAAATTTAAGGCTGTAAAGTTAGTCGATTTCTACAGCCGCTTCCACTACTTCATACACTTTTTCCAATTGTGCATCGGTCATGATATAGGGAGGCAAAATATAGACGATATTCCCAACCGGACGTAAAATCACTCCGTTTTGAATAAAAAATTGATACAAGCGATTTCGGAAGTTTCCATAATAACTTTCTACCCCTTCACGCGCAATCTCCAACGCAAAAATGACCCCCAAAACCCGCGTCGTTTTTACCCGAGGATGCGCGTTCATTTTTTCGGCGAAAGCCAAATGATGCTTATGAATCCGTTGAATATTCGCTTGCATTTCCTCTGATTCCAACAATGCAATACTGGCCAACGCCGCTGCACAACCTGTTGGATTCGCCGTAAACGTATGTCCGTGAAATAAGGCTTTGTTGACATCCGTATCCAAAAATCCGTCAAAGATTTCTTGCGTAAACGACGTAATCGCCATCGGAATCGTGCCGCCCGTCAACGCTTTGGATAAGCACAACATATCGGGTTGTTCCGTTAAATAGTCGCAAGCAAAGTTCTTTCCCGTTTTTCCAAAACCCGTCATCACTTCATCGGCAATGGTAAACACGCCGTATTTGCGACATAACAGTATCATTTTATCCAAAACTTCAGCGCTGTACATCACCATTCCCGCAGCGCCTTGGCATAAGGGTTCGAAGATGAAAGCGGCAAATTCGCCCGTTTGTAATTGCTCTTCCAACACCTGCAACGCATGCGCTTCTTGTCCTTCTACAGGCACCGGAATGCGGTACACATCGACCAGCGAACCCTGAAACGCTTCCGTAAAAAAGGTAATGCCGCTCGAAGCCATCGCTCCAAAAGTATCGCCGTGAAAAGCATCGTCAAAGGCAAGAATGCGGCGTCTAACTTCCTTTTTATTGTAAAAAAACTGCATAGCCGCTTTGAGGGCGACTTCAACCGCGGTCGAACCGTTGTCGGAAAAGAATAATTTCTTTTGGTTGGAAGGCAACAATGAAAGTAATTTTTCGGCCAACTCCACTGCAGGTTTATTCGTAAAACCCCCAAACAATACATGTTCGAGTGTAGTCAATTGCTTGTAAATCGCTTCCGCCATCACGGGATTGGAATGCCCATACGGATTCACCCACCACGATGCAATTGCATCCAAATATTCGTTGCCATTTTCATCCCACAATACCGCGCCTTGCCCTTTGACAATCGCGGGCAACAAACCAACCGTTTGGTGTTGCGTATACGGATGCCAGTTGTACAGCTGGTCTTTTTCGGATAAATTCATATTTTTTAGCGTAAAGAAGAACAAAACAAGTCTTTTTTCTTGCTTCTTTCCTCTTTTTTCTTATCCTAATTTCAACAAGGTTTCACGCAATTGCTCGGCATAATCGCGCACTACATTTTCGTCAAAATAAGGTTCGTTATTGATGCGACCTAAAAAAGGAACGCCTGTTTTTTGTAAAATAATCGATTCGGTCGGTTCATGTTCGTCCCCCGAAAAAATAATCCCTGCAATGTTTATTTTTCGCGTTTGCAGAGCTTCAATCGTCAACAAAGTATGATTGATACTGCCCAAATAATGCCGCGAGACTACAATCACTTTATAGTCGGGGCGAATCAAATCGATGACACAATCCCTAGCATTTAACGGCACAAATACACCGCCTGCTCCTTCAATCACCAAATGATTTTCGGTTGTCGGCTCTTGAATTTGCGCTAGATCAATAGTAATCTCATCGATTGCTGCGGCTAGGTGTGGACTCGCGGGCGTATGTAACGCATAGGCATTGGGGTGAAATTGGGTTTTGGTATTGGATACACGACGACGAACTTTATGCGTATCGCTATCTTCCAAATCTCCCGCCTGAACGGGTTTCCAATAATCGGCTTCCAACGCTTCTGTAACGATCGCTGCGACGACGGTTTTCCCCACATCGGTTCCTATCCCTGTGATAAATAATTTCATGCCTTCAATTTTTTAGCAAAGTTCGGGAAGTGATTGGAAAATACCATCAAATTTTAACGAAAGCTTATTAATTTGGGCGGTGCCTCCGGCCCGGGCAATCCGCAGTGCCGGCCTTCCTAGCGTCAGGCAGGGCACTTTGCTCCTGTCCCTACCGCGGATTCCTGCATCTATTGAAATAATGTGCTGGCGAGCCGTTCGAGAACTGTAGTAATCGATTCCAACGGCGTGAACGCATGCAAGCAAAATCGAAGGCGCTCTTGTCCCTCGGGAACGGTTGGGGAAAGTATGGGTTTGACCTCAAATCCGGCCTCTTGCAACGATTGAGCAATCGCGCGTACTTTGTCATTCCCCGGAATAATAGCACAATGGATCGCCGACTTGGAATACACGAAGAGCGGTTGGAGTCCGAGGCGCTTAATTTCTTGATTCATGTGTACAATGCGTGTTTGTAGCGCTTGCACGGTGGCTTGTTCGCGTAGCAAAAACTGATAGGCCACGTGAATCGTCGCAACGGCATGCGGAGACAAACCGGTGGTATAAATAAAACTTCGGGCAAAATTGACTAAGTACGACTGTAATTCTTGAGAACCCAATATTGCAGCGCCGTGGCAACCCAAGCCTTTGCCAAACGTAACGATACGAGCAAAAATGCGAGATTGTAGGTTGAGATACTGCACGACACCTTCACCGTGTTCCCCCATAACCCCCAAGGCATGGGCTTCGTCTACCACGAGATAGGCATTATACTGTTCGCAAAGTAGGACAATTTCTTCCAGCGGCGGTGTATCACCATCCATAGAATAGACCGTTTCGAGTGCGACATAGATTTCGAAGTGATTTTCAGCCGTGCGTTTGGAATTCCATTTCTCTAAATGCCCTTGCAAATCTTCGGGATCGTTGTGATTGAACTTATAGGATTTGGCTTTGCTCATTTGCAAACCATCCCGAATGGAGGCATGGCAGAGTTCGTCATACAAAATAACATCACCGCGTTGCGGCACGGCACTAAAAAAGCCCACATTGGCATCATAACCCGAATTGAAAATCAGAGCCGATTCCGCTTGATGAAATTGAGCAATGGCCGCTTCCGTTTCCGTATACAACGAATGGTTTCCCGAAATTAAACGCGAGCCAGTAGCGCCATTGGTTTTGCTATTTCGGGAGATCAGAAAATCATGTACGGCATCAAACAAGGCGGCATTTTGTGCAAATCCCAAATAATCGTTGGAGGCAAAGTCCAACCGATTCCCGTAGACGGGTAATTGGCGCAAGGCATTTGCCGCTTGGCGGTGGATTAACTTATGTTGTAAATTTTCTGGAAACTTCATCGTTCAAATATACGTGATTTAGCCCGGATCGCAGCGGCATCCTCCCGACGTTAGGAGGGAGACCTACACAAGGCAGGCAGGTACAGCGGAGAGCCGGAAATTGCTCCCTATAAAAAAACCCGATACAAAGCTGCATCGGGTTTATAGGATTTGTAAGGGTCGCTATTAGTCGGCCAATACAATGACTTTATTGTCTTTCATTTCGATTGTTCCAGAGTTGATGGATAAGCTGTAGTTTTGGTCGTTAATTTTGGTAAAGCGACCTTTTACAGTTTCCTCAAAGTTGAACGAAGTTGCTGTAATTTTCACAGCACCATCTTTCAAAATCGAAACGATGGGAGCGTGGTTGTTTAAGAGTTGGAACGATCCATCTACTCCAGGAAGCGTTACTGAGGTAACTTCTCCTTTGAACAACGTAGCTTCGGGTGATACTATTTCTAAAATCATAACTTGAGTGATTAGTGATTAGTAATTAGTGATTAGTGCAGTACTGTTAACTGCGACTGTACACTGGCTACTCAATTATGCTTCTGCTAACATTTTTTGACCCGCTTCGATCACATCCTCAATCGTTCCTTTCAAGTTGAAAGCTGCTTCAGGTAAGTGGTCTAATTCACCGTCAATAATCATGTTGAATCCTTTGATGGTATCTTTAATATCTACCAATACGCCTGGGATACCAGTAAATTGTTCCGCCACGTGGAAGGGTTGAGACAAGAAACGTTGTACACGACGAGCACGAGATACGGCTAGTTTATCTTCTTCAGACAACTCTTCCATACCTAAGATGGCGATGATGTCTTGTAATTGTTTGTATTTCTGAAGAATTTCTTTCACGCGTTGTGCACAGTTGTAGTGCTCATCTCCTAAAATAAGAGGTGTTAAGATACGTGAAGTAGAATCTAGAGGGTCTACCGCAGGATAGATACCTAACTCTGCAATTTTACGAGACAATACGGTAGTCGCATCCAAGTGGGCAAACGTTGTTGCTGGCGCTGGATCCGTTAAGTCATCCGCAGGTACGTAAACCGCTTGAACTGAAGTAATCGAACCTTTTTTGGTAGAAGTAATACGCTCTTGCATAGCCCCCATTTCAGTAGCTAACGTAGGTTGGTATCCTACCGCAGAAGGCATACGTCCTAATAATGCAGACACCTCAGAACCCGCTTGTGTAAAACGGAAGATGTTATCGACGAAGAACAATACGTCTTTCCCTTGATCAGAACCGGCACCATCACGGAAATACTCAGCGATAGAAAGACCGGACAATGCTACACGAGCACGTGCTCCTGGGGGTTCGTTCATCTGACCGAAAACGAATGTCGCTTTGGATTCGCGCATTCCTGCTTTATCTACTTTAGACAAATCCCATCCTCCATTTTCCATAGAGTGCATGAAATCGTCACCATATTTAATAATTCCTGACTCCAACATCTCACGTAACAAGTCGTTTCCTTCACGGGTACGTTCTCCTACCCCAGCGAATACAGAAAGACCACCGTGACCTTTAGCGATGTTGTTGATTAATTCTTGGATCAATACCGTTTTACCTACACCGGCACCACCGAACAAACCGATTTTCCCTCCTTTTGCATAAGGCTCAATCAAGTCAATAACTTTAATCCCAGTGAACAACACTTCAGTTGACGTAGAAAGTTCGTCAAATTTTGGCGCTGCTTTGTGAATAGGCATCCCGTTTGCACCTTCTTTGGGTAAATCTCCCAAACCATCGATGGCATCTCCAACTACATTAAACAAACGACCATAAATATCAGAACCAATAGGCATTTGAATCGGTGCTCCCGTAGCTTGAACTGTAGTTCCACGGCTCAATCCATCTGTAGAATCCATAGAGATGGTACGTACGGAATCTTCTCCGATATGTGACTGAACCTCAAGGATTAACTTGGAGCCGTCTTGTTTTACAATTTCTAAAGAATCATAAATTTTAGGTAACTCATGTTCTTTTGTGTTGAACACCACGTCAACAACCGGACCGATGATCTGTGAAACTTTTCCTATTGCGTTTGACATTGCTTATGTATTTATTTAATAGCGAATTAGATTTGAAAAAACGTCGGTTTTTTTTCGAGTGCAAAGATAGGTTTTACAAATAGAAAATCAATACAAAAAACCGATTTTTTTAACCCTTTTTTGATTTTTTCGAAGTGCATTGCCCCAACCATCATGAATTCTATAGAAAACAAAAAACCACCGGGAATACCGATGGTTTTGATGTATTAGGGTGTTGCGACTACAAACTCGCTGGGAACAAAATGCGGAAATCACCGAGGTTATACCCTTTGAAATTAGAGCCGTACGTCGTGTTAATTGCTTTTAAAAATTCGTTGGCAATTAAACCGTATCCTCTTGGGCTTGGATGTACTCCATCTAACGAGAATCCTCCTCCTGTAACATACGTTGAACGAACTGTAAAGCCGTCACGAGAAATTCCTGTTGTTGCTACTTGGTTCAGAAGTGTATTGGCATCTACAAAGGCTAACCCTTTGGAAGAAGCAATAGCTGCAATAGAATTGTTGAAGGCTGTTGTAGCCGTTTTTACTTCAGCCGCTTCAGCCGCTGTCAACGTAGTATTATCTTGCATTGGGAAAGAAACCCCAACCGTGTTGAACGGCGCTGGAGCACTGGTAGTGGTCGTACCAATTACCCCACGTGCAGATAACAAAATATAATCACGAGATCCAGCAGTATTTCGAGCATGACGCGCTCTTCCATATAATCCTCCTACAAAAGTTGCTGTAGTTGGCCCAAGTACTGGAGTCAGTGCATTGGTAATTGCTGCTGACAAATCGACGAGAGATTCATCTTGAATTAACAACGGATTGTTTTCTACGGTAGCTGCATTTCCATCATCAGCCACTAACGTTTGAAAACGGTTAGGTTGACCGATAGCGGTAGTAATTTGGTTCACTGCTCCAAACAATAAATTCAATTGACCAGCATTAGCCGCTGGCAATCCTGGTATTGGATTAGTGGGAACCGTAGTGAAAAAAGGAACTGCGGTAACATCTGGGATGTTAGCCACTACGCCTTTCGCCCCGTTGGTCGTAAGACCATCTACTAAGGTGGTATAGACACTAGCAAATACATTAGGATCAGTGATATCGTTGCTTCCATACGTAGCTGGGTTTGTGTTTCCAGCTTGATTCACTCCCGAACCTCCTGAAGTGGCATAGGCAAGCACATCATTGTTTCCAATCCAAAGCGAGAAAAACGTAGGATTTTGTGCTAATGCATCTGCCAAAACATTGGAGGTTGGACTACTTGCAAACCGCACATAATACGGATTGGCTTGACCCGTAAGTACGCCCGCTGCATTCCCATACCCGTTGGCTAACAGGTGGAAACTTTTGGCTCCGGGAATCCCCATATTATTGAAAGGACCTGTTAACACATTGGTCACCTCCGTAGAAGGTACTCCTGACACATTTACTGGAGCTGTTCCGTTGAAGAACAAACGTGTTCCTTGAATTGGGGTTCCACCTAATAAAAGTCCCCCCACATTATCATTCATATAAGGCACCTTAAATTCTCCTCCACCAACTAAAGCAAATTTTTGCGCCATCAAGTTGGGGTAAGAACCTTTTTGTCCTTCAATAAACAAGGCATTATCAGAAAATCCCGCTGTAAGTGAGTTTCCTAAAGCGACAAACTTTGAAAAATTAGCCGTTCCCGCTGTTAATGGAAGTCCATCAGATGAATTGGCATCGGCTACAGGATCATCTTCGCTGCTACATGCTGTAAAGGTAAGTGCTACCAAAAACAACCATTTATAATTCTTTATCATGAGATCGAATGTTTTAATTTAAATTAAGGATTGATGGTTAAAGAAGCAAAATATTGACTTCCGATAAATCCGGCACCTAATACTTGTTGGTATTCGTTACCTAAGATATTAGTAGCTCCGATTTTTAGAACCGATTTCAACTTTGGTATGTTGTAGTTGATTTGCGCATCAAATACAGTTGCTTCATCAATCCACCCGTCTACGAAAGTTGATTCCCAACGGTACCCGGTATTCCAACGGCCGCTGATGCTGAATCCAAAGTTTTTAAACAAATTATCATTGCTGATGCTCGCTTTAACACGGTGTTTAGGGGTATTGAAACCTGCTTCAAATCCAGGGTCTTGATCTTGATCATAATCAAATTCCGCAAAGTTGTAGTTGGCACTAAACTCGAAGTTTTTAGGCAAACGATAGTTGAATCCAGCCCCAAAACCAAGTGAACGAACTTCAACACCTGTATTTGTATACAATTGGAAAACACGTGTATTTCCTGTTGCCAAAGCATCAATTGACTGAGCTCCTGTATCGGTAGGACCCGCTAATGGGTTGGGAGCATCTTGAGCCACCCCGTATAGTGGAGTTACTACGTTTACGTTTCCAATAAAGTCGTTGTAGATATTATAGTATCCCGTAATGTCATACGATAAATTTTTAATTTGACCACGGTATCCTAATTCAAAAGCTTTCACTGTTTCTGGTTGTACCAAACTTACATTCGCTCTACGCAACAAAGCAGAAGCTGCCACAGGATCGGTTCCCGCTAAAGCTGCAAATTGCGCCGCTGATGCAGCAGTGTACGAATTGAAATAAGCATTGTTACCGTTAATGGTTGTAGAAGTACCACCCACGATGGCTTGCCCTGAAGCAGAAGTAATCGGTAAGGTTTCAGTATAACGGTCTAAGTTATCGGGAGCAGAACCTAATAACACCGCACTTCCTACGTTAAACCCGATATATTGGTCTTGTGTGGTTGGGTTACGGAAACCGGTTTGGAATGAAGCACGGAAATTGTGGTTACGTTGCTCACCTGCCGAGTATACCAACGATAAACGTGGTGAATAATCTCCATCAAAATTTTGTGACTTATCATAACGAATAGACCCGGTAAACTTCAAACGATCATCCATGAATTTCTTTTGGATTTGCGTGTAAATTCCGTATTCACGGTATAAGATATCTGTACCTTTATCGGTGTAAATACGACCCAAAGAGTTCAACTCATACATACGGAAAGATCCCCCGACTTGAATTTCTGCAAACTTAACCAGGTCTTTGAAGTTGTAATTAGCATCGGAGTGATACAATTTAGAGTCATCTACCAATCGTGATCCTGTAAGTACATTTGGATCTGCAATAACGCGGTTGAATGCAGCTTGGAATTCAGGTGTGCCTGGAATCAAACGCCCTGTATCCGCTACCCCGCGAGCCGCAGCATGTGCTTGTGCAGGTGTCGCTCCCGCCAATGTAGACTGAACGTACGCTCCAGCGTATTGACCAAACCACTGTGCATCGGATTTCCACTGGCGGTTTACGTTTAATCCCGTAAACAACATGTCGTAAGAGTTTCCACCGTCTTCAGTAGTGAAATATCCACGAACGAAATAGTTTTTCCCTTTAAATTCTAATTTGTGTTGTTGCATGAAGAAACCGTTCAAATAATAACGGTTCGCTCCTTGGTATACCGTATTTCCAAAGCCAAATTTACTTTGCCAGATGATTTCATTATCATCACCCCAAGGTTTGAAATGTAACGAGAAGTCAACTTTAGCATTTTTCACTTTATTATCAGTCAAATCAACTTCGTTGTATCCTGTACGGCTTACATTATAATTCGGTAAGATTTGTTGAAAAACGGCAAACTGCGCGGGTGTAATTGCGCCTGCATTCAAAAGTCCTGTAGCCACACCACGTAAATTAGTTGAGGCCTCATCACCATAAACATTGATCCCGTTATAGTTGTGGAAAGAACGATCTAAACCTACATTGTTTACTAAATCTCTGTCGCGGTAGTCTGTGGCAAACCAATCGGTCCCTGTCATAAATGAAAAGTTGGCTTTCGCTGCAAAATTCTTGTTGAACGCATGAGCCACACGCACACCATAGTCGGCATATTCATTAGTTCCTGCAGCACGCTGACTGGTTTGACCATACTTCACATACGCGGAAACCCCTTGACTTGTAAAAGGACTCTTACTGGTCATGAATAAAATACCGTTGAACGCGTTAGCTCCGTACAATGCTGAAGAAGCCCCAGGCAGTAATTCCACGCTTTGTACATCAATTTCAGATATACCTATTAAGTTCCCTAATACGAAGTTCAACAACGGAGAAGAGTTGTCCATCCCATCGACCAACTGCATGAAACGTGTATTGGCCACCGTAGCAAATCCACGGGTGTTTATTGACTTAAACGACATACTACTCGTATTCATGTGCACCTCTTTAAGGTTTTCTAAACCATCATAAAAAGTAGGTGACGCTGAACGCTTGATGTCTTTCACCGTCATACGCTCAATTGTTACAGGGGATTCCCGAATGCGCTCAGGTGTTCTAGACGCTGAAATTACAATTTCATCCAATCGTGTATCCTCATTTTGCAACACAGCATCCACTTTTTGGGAAGCAGACGTTACTTGAACCTTTTGCGTGGCAAAACCAATGCTAGAGATTTCAAGGGTAAAAGGAGGTTTTTTGGACGTTTTCAAGGTAAACTTACCGTCAGCATCTGTTACAGCCGCGGCAGACTCTCCCGCTACTTTAACATTTGCCCCAGGTATGGGTTCGTTTTTACTGTCTTTTACCGAACCTGTAATGGTTGTTTGTGCAAAAGTCACCGCACAGAACAACAGCGTTACAAAAAGATGATAAATCCTCATTTGATTATATTTTGTTGGTTTAAGTAGCCAAAATACGAATAATTTTGATATTATAAATTATGCGCGCATAATTTTTCATTAACTTCAATTTATTGGGATATTTTAACACAAAGTCGTTAAACAATTTTAATTTTTACCAGCCTTAAACGAGCAATGTATGAAGAATCTACAACGTTTTCTTTGATTTATCATGAATACAAAAAAAGCAGGACCTAAATCCTGCTTTCATAAAAAGTATTGTTTTGTAGCAAATTAATTACTCCACAGTCACCGATTTCGCCAAATTACGAGGTTGATCGACATTGCAACCGCGTAAAACAGCGATATGATAGGATAATAACTGCAAAGGAATGGTCGTAATTAAGGGTGATAAAGCATCTGATGTTTCTGGAATTTCAATCACGTGATCGGCCAATTCTTTTACCTGAATATCCCCTTTAGTTACAATAGCAATAATTTTACCGCTTCGGGATTTAATTTCTTGAATGTTACTTACAATTTTGTCATAATGCCCTTGCTTTGGTGCAATAACCACCACAGGCATTTTTTCATCAATCAAAGCGATAGGGCCGTGCTTCATTTCGGCGGCTGGATAACCTTCGGCATGGATGTATGAAATCTCTTTTAACTTGAGTGCGCCTTCTAAAGCTACAGGGAAATTATACCCACGCCCTAAATACAAACAGTTGGGAGCATCTTTATAAATTTCAGCAATTTCTTTAGAAAGGGTATTCGATTGTAACGCTTCAGCTACTTTTTCAGGAATCAATTCCAACTCTTGCAAATAACGGAAGTAATCGGAATTAGAAAGTGTTCCTTTTGCTTTCGCCAAACGCAACGCAATCATGGTAAGTACAGTGATTTGTGTGGTAAAAGCTTTCGTGGAAGCCACCCCAATTTCAGGTCCCGCATGCGTGTAGGCACCGCCATTCGTCTCACGAGAAATAGAGGAACCAACAACATTACAAACCCCAAACACGAATGCTCCTTTTTCTTTAGCCAATTTAATGGCGGCTAAGGTATCAGCCGTTTCTCCTGATTGAGAAATAGCAATAACGACATCTTTGGGTGTAATGATTGGATTACGATAGCGGAATTCGGAAGCATATTCGACTTCCACAGGAATTCGCGCAAATTCTTCCATAATATATTCTGCAACCAATCCCGCATGCCAAGAAGTTCCACAGGCAATAATCAAAATGCGATCGGCATTCAAAAATTTCTCTAAATTATCTTCCACCCCAGCCATTTGAATCAAACCGGTTGAAGCGTGAAGACGTCCACGGTAGGTATCTTTAATCACATTGGGCTGCTCGTAAATTTCTTTTAGCATAAAGTGATCGTAACCTCCTTTTTCAATTTGCTCCAAATTCATTTGCAGCTCTTGAACATAAGGGTCTACCAATGAATCATCTTTAATTTTGCGAATTTTCAACGGCTTATGTAAACGTACAATCGCCATTTCTTCATCCTCAAGATAGATCGCATTGGACGTATATTCGATAAATGGCGAAGCATCAGACGCGATAAAATACTCGCTTTCACCCACTCCAATAGCCAATGGACTTCCCAAACGGGCAACCACAATTTCGTCGGGTTTATTTTTATCAAATACGCAAATGGCATAAGCCCCAACCACTTGGTTTAAGGCGACTTGCACAGCTTTCCCTAATTTTAGTCCATCTTTTTTCTGAACATCTTCAATCAAATTGACCAAAACTTCAGTATCGGTATCCGAGGTAAAAGTGTAGCCTCGTTTGATAAGCTCTTTTTTTAAAGGCTCATAGTTTTCGATAATTCCATTGTGGATAATAGCCAAATTGCCCGAGTTGGACAAATGGGGGTGTGAGTTGACGTCATTAGGCACTCCATGGGTTGCCCAACGGGTATGGCCCATTCCAATGGTTCCGTTGGTCGTAATTTCCTGTTGGGAACGCGCTTCCAAGTCGGAAACTTTTCCTTTGGTCTTACTAATTTTTAAATCCGTACCATCATACAGCATCACACCGGCACTATCGTACCCTCTGTATTCTAGACGCTTTAAGCCTTTTATTACAATAGGATACGCTTCGCGATGTCCAATGTAGCCTACAATTCCACACATAACTTTGTTTGTTTAATCGGGTTTGGTATAATATACTTGTAAACGAATTCTTTTATTTTCGGGCACATTGGGGTGACCTCCATACAGTATAGTTCCTAATGGATTAACCACAGCCATGGCCGGGATGTATTTATTAATGCGATTGGCAAAAGAAAATGGGGTGCGTAAAAAAGCCCGATTTACATTATTAATGTTCTCGGTTACCACCAATCCAAGCCGCACGTTGGTAGAATCGTTGTATATGAGATTTTGAATATGACGGGTCAGACGAATCTTGTAAAATTCTCCGCGCCCATCACTGTCTTTGGAAATAATCCCACCATGAATAAACTTGTTGTTTTTGACGGAACTACTCGTGGATAAATCGGCAGAATAATCAACCAAAGGACGGTTGTTGTTTAAATCATACAACAATATGCGGTTGGGCTCGGGAGCTTTTTTTCCATTGATATCCGAGGGGAGTTGCATTTGATCTTTATCGATGTGAAAGACAAGATTTGCTTCATTGACCAACCATTTTTTACCATCGGCAGGATTGCGCAATCGATCAAGCTCATCGGAAATTCCATTAGGTGTATTTACCTGATTGCCGTTTGCATCAAAACCAATATTGTCGGTAGGATTGAATAAATTAAGTACCGCCATCGATCCTTGTCCGCCTTTCAAATAGAGGCGTTGATCCCCATTGACCACATCGGGTGTTGAAATAGGGTTGACATAATCGGTTTCAAAAAAGTTGATAGTACGTGGACCAAAATTGAGCACCATCTTTTTACGAACTTTTTCAGTACCCGTACTAGAGGAAAAATCTTTGTATAAAATGGTAATTGTTCCTCTCGAAAAATTCAAACGTGCCATGGCCCCTTGATTTTCAAAACCAGCGGCGGCCTCGGCTTTAAACAATAATCCTCTGAAGTAATTTCGGAAGGTGTTGTTATTCAAAAGAACTCCTGAGGGGGCATTGATAATTTTATTCTCAAAAAAAGTTTTGTTCAAATTTAAATACAATCCAGGAGCCAATCGTTCTTTGACCGTACCACTTGGACGTAAAATTTTGACCTCATCATCCCGGAAAACAAATTGGTCGTTTTGACTAAAATCAGTGGTTGCTGGGGTGTCAATATTGGTGTTATCGGTATTGATTCGCTGACCTCCATTGGCCAAATTCCCTTCAAACTCTGCCAACTGATCGGAATAATAATATTGCGGTTGTTGCAACCCTGAAGACGGATCAAAATCTTGGATAGCATAACCCGATTCGTAAACACTCAGCTTGATCTTTGGCAAGGCTGTTCCTACTTGATGAGCCGGTAAAATGGAATCCAATCGATAAATTGGGTCGCCAGAAGTTTCATCAACATCCGTCAAGGTTGCAAAGTAAGGCACATGCATGTAGACGGAGTCAATCGTAATGTCATTGGCATAAAAAATGGGGTTATTCGCTGCTAATTCCAACTGAGTCACAATACTCGCTTTGGTTTTTCCAAAGACAGGATTATTGTAATACCCCAAGGAATTTATTGCCATATCATTGGCCTGCACAGCCCCTGTGTTTTGGTTGTAGGCCATAACATCAAAATAGGTTTGATCCAATCCATAATGATCTTCTCCTACTAAATCAATTCCTACATTGGTAAAATCTTTATCACAAGAAACCAAAGTCACTAAAGATACTACACCTAAGAATCGTAAAAATCTTGAAAAATTCATATACTTTATTATAACATTTGCTTGTAAAAAGAAATATAGGCTTCAGCAAACGCTTCTTTTGGGGTGAAAGGTAAAAAAGGTTTTCCGGATGATGCTATAATTTTTGTTAAACCTCCATCCAAATCTTCCGAGCCCACAATAACGGCATCCGAATGCGCAATAGCTACCTCCATCCAATTCTGATAGTTGGGTTCTGCAAGCGGCGCCAACGATGCTGCAGGTACGCCATCAAACTTAATTTTCTCTATCGCTTCTTTATCCAATAAGCCTTCGAAACCTGAATTGTAGACTGAGGTAACAATTTTGGTGTCTGAAAACAAAGCCTCATGCTTATAAAAATGCTTCATATACACCGGCAACATCGAAGCCAACCAACCGTGAACATGAATAATGTCGGGGACCCAATTCAGTTTTTTGACGGTTTCTACAACCCCTTTGGCAAAAAATATAGCCCGCTCATCGTTATCAGGATACAAAACACCCTCTTCATCCGTAAACGTTGATTTCCGTTTAAAATATTCATCATTATCAATAAAATAAACCTGAATACGCTCTTTGGGAATCGAAGCTACCTTTATAATCAAAGGCATATCTACATCATTCACCACTAAATTCATCCCCGAAAGACGAATCACTTCATGCAACTGATGTCTTCGTTCATTGATATTCCCGTATCGAGGCATAAATATTCGTATTTGCCCGCCTTGATCGTTAATCATTTTGGGTACGTCATACGACATTAACGAAACCTCATTTTCGGCTAAATAAGGGACCACTTCAGACGACACATATAATATCCTCTTGTCTTCCATAGGTTGATTCTTGATTGGTTTTGGTTTTACTGTTGTTTAAAAAACAGGCAAAATTACAAAAAAATATGGTGTTTTACACGAAACCTACTAAGTTTGTACCGCAAATTTGAAAACAAATTCATGTTGGTTTTTGACAAAAAAGACGCGCTTTCGCATCATTTAGAACCCCTAAGGCAACCGAAAACCTCGTTGGGTTTTGTGCCAACGATGGGCGCGTTACACCAAGGCCATCTTTCGTTATTGGCACAATCGGTGATTGAAAACGACATCACGGTGATTAGTATTTTTGTCAATCCGACGCAATTTAATAATCCGGAAGATCTAGAAAAATACCCGCGCACTTTGGAAAGTGACATACAAAAAGTAAGGACTATTTCTGAGAAAATTCTAATTTATGCCCCTTCCGTTGCGGATATTTATGAAGGAAAAACCGAATCAAAATCTTACTCGTTTGAAGGCTTAGAACACCAAATGGAGGGAAAATTTAGACCTGGCCATTTTGATGGAGTAGGCACTGTGGTGAAAAAACTTTTTGAAATTGTAAATCCAACGAGAGCTTATTTTGGAGAAAAAGATTTTCAACAACTCCAAATCGTTAAAAAACTAGTTGCCAAGGAGCAACTTCCCGTAATTATTGTGGGTTGCCCTGTATACCGAGAGGTCAATGGGCTCGCCATGAGTTCGCGCAATGAACGATTAAGTCCTCTAGAGCGACAAGAAGCCGCGCTAATTTATGCCACCTTACAAAAAACGGCGAATCAATTTGCCAAACAATCCATTGCAAAAACACGACAAATGGTGATTGAAACCTTTGCCAACCACCCGCTTTTTCAACTGGAATACTTTGAAATTGCCGAAGAGAATACCTTAAAACCTGCAGTGAAAAAACAAAAAAACAGAAAATATCGCGCCTTTATTGCGGTTTTTGCAAACAATGTGCGACTCATAGATACCATTTCATTAAATTAATTTACCTTTGCCCCATGCAAATTCAAGTAGTTAAATCCAAGATTCACCGTGTAAAAGTAACCGGTGCCGATTTGAATTACATCGGTAGTATCACCATCGACGAAGCGTTGATGGAAGCCTCCAACATTATTGAAGGTGAAAAAGTATCCATTGTAAACATCAACAATGGCGAGCGCTTTGAAACTTACGTGATTAAAGGAGCGCGGCAATCGGGTGAAATCACTTTAAACGGTCCCGCAGCACGGAAAGTTCAACCGGGCGATATCATCATCATTATTGCGTATGCCACCCTCGAATTTGAGGCGGCTAAATCCTTCACCCCTTGGTTAGTGTTCCCCGATGAAACGACCAACTTGTTGAAATAAATTGTGTGAACAAGCAAGTCAAAAATGTATTGTTACTCGTTCTTCCATTACTTCTCGGTTGTGGAATAATTTATTATCAATACCAATCGCTCACTCCTGAAGCTCTTCAAAATATAAAAACCAGCTTGTTGAAAGCGGACTATTTCTATGTGGCTCTCTCTCTTTTGGTTGCCACTTTAGGACATTGGTTGCGCGCCTACCGCTGGAAATATGCTTTGAATCACTTGGGCTACTATCCAAAAACACAAAACAACTTTTTGACCGTTTGTGTCTCGTATTTGGTCAATTTGACCATTCCACGATCGGGAGAGGTAACGCGTGCCGTATTGCTTAAAAAATACGAGGACGTTCCCTTTGACAAAGCTTTTGGCACCATCGTTGCCGAACGGATTGTGGACTTAGCCCTATTCTTTCTCTTTGTCATCATTGGATTTGCGCTACAATTTGACACCTTGTACGGCTTTTTACAAACCAAAAACATTGGCCTTCAATCTATCGTTTACCTCAGTATCGGTTTTTTGGTACTTATGGTGCTTTTTATTTTTATTTGGATTTATGCTGAATGGCCTATTATTCAAAAGCTTAAACTTAAATTTTCAGGACTTACCGAAGGCTTGTTGAGCGTCTATAAAATGGAAAAAAAATGGCACTACATAGGGCATTCTTTTCTGATTTGGGGATGCTATCTGGTCATGTTTTACATTCCCATTTTTGCCCTAAAAGAAACGCATGAAATAGGTTTTGACGTAATCATTATGGGCTTTATTTTTGGTAGTTTAGCCATCGGATTTACCAACGGAGGTATCGGGGCTTATCCCTTTTCAATTGCCTTAATCTTCGGATTGTATGGCATCCCCAACGAAACTGCCACTGCATTTGGTTGGTTGGTTTGGACTTCTCAAACGCTTCTTACCCTATTTTTAGGTTTGTTATCCTATCTTTTATTACCCCTATTAAATCGAAAATAATTCCTATATTGGTGGTCGCTTACTGCAACCTAACCCAATATAAAACATGAAAAAAACAATCCTGCTTTTAGTACTTGCCCTGAGTCTAAACGGATTTGGTCAGGTCATTAAAGACAGTATTTTTTCCAATCGCTTGGACAAATACCGCTACCTTTCCATTTCATTACCTCCCTCCTACGGAAAAGACGCAAAACGTGCCTATCCCCTTCTCTTGGCTTTGGATGGAGATTATTTGTTTGACCCTATACAAGGAACGCTAAAATACGCTTATTACTGGGATGACTTACCTGAAGTTATTTTAGTCGGATTAAACCATACCACCGACACCGAACGTGATGAAGAGTGTAAAGTCGATGAAACGACGGGACTTCCAGAAGGCATTGGGGAATCGTTTTTTGAATTTATTGGCGGTGAACTCCTTCCGTATTTGCAAAAAAACTTGCGTATCGCCCCGTTCAAAATTGTCGCTGGACACGATGTTACCGCTGGGTTTATGAATTTTTATTTATACAAAGACAGTCCCGTTTTTAATGCATACATATCGTTAAGCCCCGTGATGCCTTTGGACATGGAAACGCGAATTCCCGAACGTATGGCGACGTTTCAAACCAATATGTTTTATTATGTTGCCTCCGCGGATGGCGATATCAAATCGATAAAAGATAAAGTAGTTGCCTTGGACACCCAAATGAAAGCGGCCAACTTAACCAAACTAAACTACCGATATGATGAATTCAAAGGGTGTTCCCATTATTCTTTGGTTCCCTTTGCTATTCCCAGTGCGTTGTACCAGTTTTTTTCGGTGTACCAACCCATTTCATCCAATGAATTTCAAGAAAAAATTGTGGTCCTTCAATCGGGTTATGTTGAATACTTGAAAAACAAGTACGATATGGTTGAAAAAGCCTTGGGCATGAAAATGAATATTCGTCTCAATGATTTCAAAGCTATCGAAGCAGCCATTATCAAAAACAAAGCCTTTAACGAATTTGAACAACTCGCCCAATTATCCCGAAAAGCGTATCCAAAATCCATGTTGGCCGATTACCACATGGCGCGTTTTTATGAAAATAATGGCGACTTAAAAATGGCGTTGAAACATTATCAAAATGCTTTCCAATTGCAAGAAATTGGTGACTTAACCAAGGAAATGATGATGGATAAAATGGAAGAACTCAAACCTCAAGTCAAGAAAAAATAACCTCTTTTACCCCCAATGGCGAAACTAAAAACAACTTTTTTCTGTCAAAATTGTGGCGCTCAATATGCCAAATGGCAAGGCCAATGCAATGCTTGCAAAGAATGGAATACCATTGTAGAAGAAATCATTCAAAAAGAAGAAAAAGTTGCCTGGAAAGGTACTGTTGAAGTCAAAAAAGCGCCAAAACCTTTAAAGATTAAAGAAATTGATTCCGCGCAAGAAATTCGTTTGAACACCGGTGACGGCGAACTCAATCGGGTCTTGGGAGGCGGCATCGTTCCGGGTTCAGTGATTTTATTGGGCGGCGAACCGGGCATCGGAAAAAGTACGCTTTTATTGCAACTTTCACTGATGCTCCCATACAAAACGCTTTATGTATCGGGAGAGGAGAGTCAGAAGCAAATAAAAATGCGTGCCGAACGCATCAACCCGAATAACGAAAGTTGTTTTGTACTTACGGAAACCAAAACGCAAAATATTTTTCGTCAAATTCAGGAAGTCGATCCCGAAATCCTGATTATTGATTCGATTCAAACACTCCATACCGACTACATCGAATCCACCGCAGGAAGCATTTCACAAATTCGAGAATGCACCGCCGAGTTGATCAAATTTGCCAAAGAAACTAATGTTCCCGTCATTTTAATTGGCCACATTACCAAAGACGGAAATATCGCTGGCCCCAAGATTCTTGAGCATATGGTAGACACGGTATTGCAATTTGAAGGCGACCGGAATCATGTGTACCGCATTTTACGTGCCTTGAAAAACCGCTTTGGGTCGACGGCCGAATTGGGCATTTATGAAATGCAAGGTTCGGGACTACGTGAAGTGACCAACCCGTCTGAAATATTGATTTCCCACCGTGAAGAAGAACTCTCCGGTACGGCCATTGCTTCAACACTGGAAGGGATGCGCCCGTTGATGATTGAAATTCAAGCCCTGGTTTCCACCGCTGTTTATGGAACACCGCAACGCAGTACTACCGGGTATAATGCCAAACGATTAAACATGATTTTGGCGGTTTTAGAAAAACGAGCTGGATTCCGTTTGGGGACCAAAGATGTGTTTTTAAACGTCACAGGAGGTATTTCGGTAGACGATCCTGCCATTGATTTGGCGGTGGTAGGTGCTATTCTCTCTTCCAACGAGGACATTGCTGTGGGGAAAGAAGTTTGTTTTGCGGGAGAAGTGGGGTTATCGGGAGAAATTCGTCCCGTGAACCGTATTGAACAACGCATTCAAGAAGCTGAAAAGTTAGGCTTTACCACTATTTTTGTGTCCAAATACAACAAAGTAACCTTACCGAATCTCAAAATACGTGTCGTTTTGGTCTCCAAAATTGAAGAAGTTGTTAGTGAATTATTTGGATGAAACGATTGAACTTTTCTCGTAAAAAAATCAAAACCATTGTATACTGGATCTTGGGACTCTTGGTCGTGGGTATCGGAATGGGGTTTGCCTTTCGTCAATCTATTTTAGAACAAATTGTCGCCAAAGCGGTTGTAAAAATGAAATCCGAGTACCAATGCGAATTGGTCGTAAAAAATCCGCATTTTGAGGGACTCGAACACATTGCCATCGACGGCATGAGTCTTACCCCGCATCAGGCCGACACCTTGGTGCAAATGGGGCCTGTTCGAACAGGATTTAACTTCTGGAAATTACTCACAGGAACGCTACAAATTACCGATTTAGAAATCAACGGCGGATATGTGCAATGGGTAAAAACCAAAAACGGTTCCAATTTTGACGCCTTTCTTCAAAAAAAAGAAAAAGAAGACACCGTTACAACCGTAGATTATGCCGAGCTCGCCAATCGGTTGACCGCTCGATTTCTCAACTTGATTCCCACGCAAATGAACATCAAAGGATTTGCGTTAAAAATCAACGACCTGGGCCATAAAGTGCAACTCGATTTTACCCAATTCATGTTGCAACAACAGCAACTCACGACAGCAATACGACTAACCGATGGCGAAATATATCAGCAATGGCAACTCTCGGGTTTTGCCGATCCACGCAACCGAAAAGCCGATTTGATTTTTAAAAACAAAAAGAACGACACGTTAATTTTACCTTATTTGCAACATAAATTTCATTTGAAAACCGCCTTCCAATCCGCGCGCTTTCATTTGGATAATATGGGAATGGACAGCGGCGATTTTCACACCGACGGTTTTGCTTCTATTCAGCAATTGGTACTCAATCATCCCAAAATTGCCTCCAAAGATGTTGAAATTGCACAAGCTCGTGTCGATTTTCATTGGATTATTGGGGAACGCAGCATTGCCTTGGATTCAAGTTCGCTTCTCACCTTAGGCAAGTTACAATGCCGCCCCTATCTTTTTTATGAAAAGGAAGACGGGAAAACCTATGCGTTAAAACTACAAATCCCGAAAACCAAAGCACAAGATTTTATCGATGCCTTACCCAAAGGCTTGTTTTCGCATTTTGAAGGCATGACAGCAACGGGAAATTTCAAGTATCAATTGGATTTTAGCTACCATGATAAAAATCCGAATGCCCTTGTTTTTGAAAGCAAGCTGCAACCCGAAAAGTTACAAATCACCCACTATGGCGCGGCCGATTTGGGAAAAATAAACAGCGAATTCGTATATAGGGCTATTGAAAAAGGGATTCCGCAACGCCCAATTCTCATTGGAAGCAGCAATCCATTATACACCCCCCTAACTGAGATTTCACCTTTCCTGCAAAAATGTGTATTGACCAGTGAGGACCCGTCGTTTATGCGGCACCGTGGATTTATCAACGAAGCGTTTAAACAATCGATTGCCAAAAATATTCGCACCAAAAAATTTGCACGTGGGGCAAGTACCATTAGCATGCAATTGGTGAAAAATGTGTTCCTCACGCGAGAGAAAACACTTTCACGTAAATTGGAAGAAATTCTTTTGGTGTATATTTTAGAAAACCAACGCATCGCCACGAAAGAACGGATGCTGGAAGTCTATTTCAACATCATTGAGTGGGGCCCTGATGTATATGGCATTGGCGAAGCCGCGCAGTATTATTTTCAAAAAAAACCGTCAGAATTGACGTTTAAAGAATGCTTGTTTTTGGCGACCATTATTCCCAAACCCAAAGGATTTATGTATCGCTTTGATGGGACACAACAACCCAAAACATTTGCCCAACAACAATTTGATTTTCTCACCCGATTAATGTTGCGCCGTCAACTGATAACCCCAAACGACACGCTAGGCTACGGTCAACCGCTTAAAATTACAGGTCCCGCCAGAGAACGCCTTCAATCCAAAATACGTGATACGGTGGTTCTCGACAGTCTACGGTTGGATGAATTTGAATTCTAAACTATACGATTCCAAGTTCGTTTGCGTTATGAGTATACTAAACTACTTCACGATGAAAACAACTTTTGGACTCCTCACGTTTTTGCTTTTAATCACTGCCGCTTGCCAACAACATTCGGGGGCGCGCGAAATGATTGATTTTCCTGAAAGCCGTCAATGGGCGCAAAATGACCCTAAAAAAATAACCCTAACCCTCAAAGAAGGCGGAACGTACCGTGCATTTGTGGAGGGAAGTATCGTTTATGGGTCACAATTTCCAAGTTTGCCTATGACCTGGAAACTTACGGGAACCCCCCAGAGTGAAAATGGCACCCTTTCGCTCGCGCTAAAAAATGAGAAAGGAGAAGAATTGGGCGATTGTACTGGGGATGTTTGCGATGTGAAGCAAGCCTTGTTTACAGGAAAAAAAATGGAAGCCGGCACGTATACCTTTACCCTAAAAAACACGTTTGAATTTCCGTATTTTCCCAATATAATTGCACTTGGAATTTCGTTGGAAAAAGAAAAATAACAACATTCCAACCTTTTACTTCAATGGCTCCTCTTTGTAAAAAAGCCATTGTATGAAAAAACTAGTTTTCCTTCCGTTGTGTCTTATCCTTTGGAGTTTTACCCAAAGCGATACTCCTTTGGAGAAATACTTAACCCGTATTACCGATCCTGATATTATCAAACGGGATTTAGCGACAATTGCGGTATGGAACTCCAATCCCAAAAAAGAGAAGGACGAAAAAATTACACCCCAAAGCCAATGGGAACTGCTTTATTACTATCATTCCGGTTGGCACGAACACAGTCCCAACCACCGAATAAATATTTCAGAGGTTTATGTAGGCACTCCCGGCAACACTCTAGTGGGGCAAACCCTTTTGGATTTCACAAAATCACCCCATCAAGCGGCGCTAATTTACAGTGACAATCCGCTCATGGTCAATTTACTTTCAGAAGCACGCGGTGCCCCTTATAATGGGAAATGGGTGGTGTTTTCCTTACGCGATAATCGTATCTATTTGCGCTATGTGCACAGTTATCCGAACGGTAATCAATCGAGTTGGTACCACCGAAAAGAATATTATTTCCAGTTAAAATAGTATGATTCTGAACAATAGAAATCATGAAACCGACGTTAATACCCTTAACCAACCGAAAACCAAACATGAAAAATATTCTTTGGCTGTTGCTCCTTCCTGTGAGTATCTTGGCCCAAAAACCCTTGTTTACCACCGCCAAAACACAAAGTGCCACGGTATACTTTAACGGCGCAGAACTGCAGCATTCAGCCCAACTCAATTTGCCTGTTGGGAATAGCGAAATCGTCATCAAAAATGTAGCCGATTACATCAACGAGAATACGTTGCAAATCAAAGCTCCGAAATCGGTTACCGTGATGTCGGTGCAGTTTACCAAAAATTACATCTCCGAATACGAAATTGACGAAAGCAATCCCGCGATTAAAAAAGTGCGCGACAGTATTGAAATCGTTAAAAAAGAAATTAAGAAAGTCCAAATTCAAATCTACACCCACCAACAAACCATCGGACTCCTCGACAACAACCAACAAGTGGGCGGCGCCAATTCGGGTTTGAATACCGCCGAGTTGATGAAAATGGTGGAGTATTATAAAGCGAAACGCATCGAACTCGACAACCAAATTGAAGTCTTCAAAGAAAAAGAAACCAAGTGGAATAAGACCTTGGCCAACTTAAATGCGCGTTTGCAATTGAATACCGCCAAGGAAGAAAAAATGTCGAAAGGGAAATTGGTGGTACAAGTCCTAAACGAAATCGCGGGTACTGTCACCTTGAATTTTTCGTACATCACCAACAATGCGGGGTGGAAACCCATGTATGACTTACGTGCCAACAGCATTAAAGACCCGATTCAATTGCTGTACAAAGCCCAAGTTTGGCAATCGACCGGCATCGATTGGAAAAAAATCAAAATGAGTTTATCGAGCGGCAACCCCAACCAAAGCAACGAAGCACCGTTGCAACAAGCGTGGTTTTTGAGGTATCAGGAATCTGGAAGTGGATCTGGAGCAGGCATAGGTTTTTTTTCAAATATACCTCAAAGTAATATGTATACTCGTGCTAAAAAAAATGAGGAATTGAAAAAGAATTTTGAAAACGATACAACTAATTTCCGAAATGGAGATCAAGATGGTACAATCGACGATTATACCCAAATCTCCGAATCCCAACTGAATGTAACCTTCGACATTGACATTCCGTATGATGTGTTGTCCAATGGAAAAATGCACAGTGTATCATTAAAAGAAATCCAGATTCCGGCGACTTACAAATTCTACAGTGCGCCACGATTGGAGAAAGAAGCGTATTTGTTGGCTAAAATTGACAACTACGGCCAATACAATTTATTACCGGGCGAGGCCAATATTGTTTTTGAAGAAATGAATGTGGGCAAAACCTTCATCAATCCCGAGCAAACGGGCGATACCTTGAGTTTGAGCATGGGTCGGGATAAAAAGATTTCCATCAAACGTGAGAAAGTGGTGGATAAATCAGGTACTAAGTTTTTGTCTTCGTACAAAGAGCAAACATTTACGTATGACATCACCATTCGCAATAATAAAAAAGAAGAAATTAATCTGACTTTAAAAGACCAGCACCCGTTGAGTTCGGATAAAGACATTACCATAGAATTACTGGAAGACGGCAAAGCATCGGTCAACCCAGAAACGGGCTTCATGACTTGGGATCTCAAATTGGCGCCCAACGAATCCAAAAAAATACGGATCAGTTACAAGGTGCGCTATCCCAAAGACAAAATCATCGACAATTTATAAGCCTAACCTAAACACACATTTTTATGCCAAGAATCCCGGGGAAACTCGGGATTTTTTATTGACAATCAAACCCTTATCATTTTTTTGTATCTTTCGGCAAATTAAAGTACGCAATGAAAAAAATACTATTTTCACTATTGATGGGCTGGGGATGCATCACCTCAGCACAGACTATTGCCTTACAAACCGTAGTCACGGGACTTAGTAATGCTGTTGAAATTACCCATTGTGGCGATTCACGCTTGTTTATTGTTCAAAAAGGCGGATTGATTCGTATTGTTCAAAATAATGCCGTGTTAGCGACGCCTTTCTTGAATGTTTCCTCGCTTACGGTGAGCAGTGGGGAACAAGGGTTGTTGGGCTTGGCATTTCATCCGAATTACGCGACCAACGGTCAATTTTTTATCAATTACACAAACACCGTTGGCGATACAGTTATTGCTCGATATACTGTGAGCAGCACCGACCCTAATGTGGCCAATCCAACAGGAACGATACTAATGACCATTGATCAACCCTTTTCCAACCACAATGGCGGTACGTTAAAATTTGGTCCTGATGGCTACTTATACATCGGTATGGGCGATGGCGGTAGTGGTGGCGATCCGCAAAATTTTGCACAAAATCTTCAAGTGAACCTCACCGCGCCTTCGCGAGTATATTTAGGTAAAATGTTGCGCTTGGATGTCAATACCACAGCGGGTTCTTTGAATTATGGGTATCCTCCGACGAATCCTTTTGTGAATGAAAATGGAAAACAAGAAATATGGGCGTTGGGATTACGCAATCCGTGGAAGTTCTCTTTTAATCGATTGAACGGCGATTTATGGATTGCCGATGTAGGTCAAAATGAAGTAGAAGAAATCAATCGTATTCCCTCGCCGCTTCCCAATACGGGATTAAATTTTGGATGGAAATGTTTTGAAGGTTCCGTAGTATTCAGTGCCTGCAGCAATACTGCGGGGATGATTGCGCCTTTTGCCGAGTATACCCACGCGGCTACAGGAGGCTGTTCGATTACAGGGGGCTATGTGTATACGGGCACCTTATACCCCAATATGTTAAACAAGTACTATTTTGCCGACTATTGCCAAAACCGCATGGGGATTCTCAATATCACAACGGGGGCGATTACCTATACCCCCTATTTTAATGGGAACAACTTCTTTACTTCTTTTGGTGAAGATGTGAATGGTGAATTGTACATTACGGGAGGATCGTCGTTGTTCCGCATCATCGACACCTCATTGGGTTCACAGACATTTGCCGCTCTAGGGATCTCTGTGGCTCCCAATCCCTCACGAGGAACGGTTGTCTTAAATAATCCCAAACAATATGCTTTGCAAACCTTGACGCTTTTGGATGTTTCTGGGAAAATTATACAAACGATTCAACCGGAGCAAAGCACGTTGCAAACCATCGACATGAGCCGTTTAACGCCTGGGCTCTATTTCTTGCAAATAGAAAAAGACGGCCTACGGTATACGGAGAAAATCATTCGCGAATAAAAATCAAAAAGCCCTTATTGAAAGGGCTTTTTTTTATTCTCTTTGAGGATTATCGCTCCCCCATTTTTCGTTCAAGTTCCGCTTGAAATTCCTCCATTACGGGTTTCACCGTACTTTCTGGTAAATCGGCGATGCGGATATACATCAACCCATCGACAGCGTTATTAAACAATGGGTCAACATTAAACGCAATCACGCGTGCATTTTGTTTAATATACTTTTTAATTAAAACGGGTAAACGCAGATTCCCGGGTTCGATTTCATCAATAATTTTATCAAATTTGTTCAAATCGGCTTCGGCTTCATTGAAAACAAAATCCTTGTCGGCATCTTTCAATTTTACCTTATACTCCATTTTGGGATGAATGTACTGCGCCACATACGGATCATAGTAATGCGACTTCATAAACTCAATCATCAACGACTTTGAGAATTCGGTAAACTGATTGCTGATACTGACACCGCCAATCAAATACTTGTGTTCGGGGTGACGCAAAGTGGTATGCACAATCCCTTTCCACAACAAAAATAACGGCATGGGTTTTTGTTGGTATTCTTTGATAATAAACGCGCGACCCATTTCGATGGATTGCGCCATCATGGGATACAATTCGGGTTCAAAGCGAAACAAATCGTTGAGGTAAAACCCATCGATACCGTATTGCGGAAAAATTTCACTTCCCAATCCCATACGATACGCTCCAGCTATGCGTTGGGTTTCTTCATCCCACAAGAACATATGCTGGTAGTACTTGTCAAATTTATCGAGGTCTAAGGATTCATTCGTGCCCTCTCCTACTTCCCGAAACGTAATTTCCCGAAGGCGACCAATTTCATGAAGAATATTGGGAATCTTATCGGCCGAGACCAAAAAGACTTCATAGTTTTTACTTTGCAGCAAGCGGTAATCGCCTTTGCGGACTTCAGCTATATCTTCGAGTATTTTATCGTGATTGGCAGGATGTGCAATCTGTTTGACGTTTTTGGAAGGCTTCAACGCATGCAAGGATTGAAACTTACTTTCGTCGTCAAAGGAATTGGCCAACATATAGGTTTTGCGCCGTAAAAACTCGGAGTATTCCTCTAAGCTCCCGTGTTCGTTTTGTTCGGCTACAGGAATAGGTTTTCCGATGCGCACTTTAATCACTCGCCCTTTTTGCGTTAGCAGTTCCGAAGGCAATTTGGCCGTTCGCAAGGTGTCGCTAATTTTGGAAAGCAAATAGAACAGCTTACTATTTTGAGCGTGAAAATAAATAGGAACAACAGGGACTTGGGCTTTTCGGATGACTTTAATCGCGCCTTCTTCCCATTCTTTATCAACCACCAATTTCCCGTCTTTGTAAGTTGAAACTTCACCTGCGGGGAACATTCCTAAAGGTTTGCCATCGCTTAAATGACGTAATGTTTCTTTAATTCCCACCACGCTCGACTTGGCATCTTTGTGATTCTCAAACGGATTAACCGGCATGATATACGGTTTCATCGGTTCGATACGGTGCAATAAAAAGTTGGCTATGATTTTGAAATTGGGTTCCCGCTCCAGCATCAGTTTCAACAACAATATCCCGTCAATTCCGCCTAATGGATGGTTGGAAATCGTAATATAAGCACCGTCTTTGGGCAACCGCTTTAAATCTTCTTCGGGAATTTCGAATTTGATTTCAAACTCATCCAAAATCGCATTCAAAAAATCAAGTTCACTGAGATGTTTATTGCGATCGTAGATTTTATTCAGTGTAGAAATTTTCAAAACTTTCATCAACAACCATCCTGCAAATGTCCCCAATACTCCGTATTTGTCGGCATTAATTGCTTTGGCTACTTCTTTCGCTGTAACTAAACCCATGGAGTTGTTTTATTGTATCTGTTTTGTAAAAAAACAAAGATAACAATTCTTCGTAATCCCCATTTTAAAAAATCCCCTTTTCCCCAAAAAGGTTAAACATTTATTATAATTTTTCCACATCGCTCAAAGAGTTTCCTTGAATTACCTATTTTTGAACAACGTACAAAAGGAACGCCTTTCCTAAACGATTTTTGACCCATTCATGAAAATTATCTCTTACAATGTCAATGGAATTCGAGCGGCTATCACCAAAGGATTTCTTGATTGGTTGCAACACGCCAACCCTGATGTAATTTGCCTTCAGGAGATTAAAGCTACTGAGGATCAAATTCCAACCGACGCCATTACAGCGGCAGGTTATCCCTATCAATACTATTTTCCAGCACAAAAAAAGGGCTACAGCGGAGTAGCGATTTTATCCAAAAGTAAACCCGACAATGTCGTGTATGGGACAGGTATTGCGCACATGGATTTTGAAGGACGTAACCTTCGTGCTGATTTTGGTGATCTTTCGATAATGAGTTTGTATCTTCCCTCGGGAACCAATAGCGAACGCTTGGACCATAAGTTCAAATACATGGACGATTTCCAAGCCTATATCAATACGCTCAAACAAACCGTTCCCAACTTGGTGATTGGTGGGGATTACAACATTTGTCACCAAGCTATCGATATCCATGATCCCATTCGCAATGCCACGGTTTCTGGATTTTTGCCCGAAGAACGCGCTTGGTTGGATGCCTTTATGAAGTCGGGATTTATCGATAGTTTCCGTCATTTTAACAAAGAACCGCATCAATACAGTTGGTGGAGTTACCGCGCCAATGCCCGCAATAACAACAAAGGGTGGCGCATTGATTACAACTTGGTCAGTGAATCGTTGCGTGACCGCTTACAACGGGCTGTTATTTTACCCGAAGCGAAACATTCAGACCACTGTCCTATTGTTGTCGAAATTGAACACAAACAAACCCCATAAATAAATGATTATGATAAAAAAAGTGTTTTTAGGTTTTACCTTGGTGGCCTTAACTACCTCATGTGTCTCTAAGAAAATTTACAATGAGTTGGAGAGCAAATACGCCGATTTGAAAAAAGAAAATCGTCAGATTTCAGATGAAAATGAAAAGTTACAAAAAGCGAAGGGACAGTTAGAAACCGATGCGGCCAAACTGAAAGCAGAGTATGACAAACTGAAAGCAGATCGCGATAAACTTCAAACCGAACTCAGCGCTTCTGAAAAAAGCCTAAAGAATTTACAAGCGGCTTATTCGGCCTTGGAAAAAGACAGCAATGAAGCTTTGAGCAACAACATCAACAAAAACCGTGAGTTGTTGGCGCAATTGGAAGCCAAAGAAAAAGCCATGGCTGCTGAGCAAGAACGTTTGAATAAATTACGGGGCGAATTGGAAGCCAGCTCCAAACGACTCAACGAATTGGAAGCTTACATTGCGGCTAAAGATGCCAATATGAAACGTTTGAAAGACAACCTTTCTCGTGCCTTAAATGCTTTTGAAGGAAAAGGATTGACCATTGAACAGAAAAACGGAAAAGTATACGTTTCGATGGAAAACAAATTATTGTTCCAAACCGGAAGCTGGGCTGTCGGTGTTGAAGGAAAAAAAGCCGTAGTCGAATTGGGTAAAGTTTTGGCCCAAAACCCTGAAATTTCGGTATTGATTGAAGGACATACCGATGATGATAAAATCTTAGGAAACATTGGCGGCGGCATCGAAAGCAATTGGGACTTATCGACCAAACGCGCTACTGCGATTGTCAATATTCTTTCGGAAAATAAGGACATTAACCGTCAAAACTTAACCGCTGCAGGACGTGGGGAATACGCGCCTTTGCAACCCAATACCACCGCTGAAGGAAAAGCGAAAAACCGACGTATTGAAATCATCCTGACCCCAAAATTGGATGAAATCTCCAAAATGTTGGAAGAATTATAATAACCATGATGACCTACACCCATCTACCCCATACTGAGCTTGAGGTGAGCACCGTTTGCCTCGGCACCATGACTTTTGGCAATCAAAATACAGAAGCGGAAGCCCACAGTCAGTTGGATTGTGCTATCGCCAATGGAATTAACTTTATTGATACAGCCGAAATGTATCCTATTGGTGGAAATGCGCAAATTTTTGGCAGTACGGAACGCTTTATTGGGACATGGATTAAGAAAATTGGAGCGAGTGAACGGGAAAAGTTGGTCCTTGCCACCAAAATCGCCGGACCCAATCGCGGGATGGAATACATTCGACAACCCTTAGATTTTTCCAAAAAGAGTCTGCATGAAGCGGTTGATTTAAGTTTGAAGAACCTACAAACCGACTACATTGACCTGTATCAATTGCATTGGCCTGAGCGGATTATGAATATGTTTGGCAAACGGGGATTGACCGAATTTGATACCCAATGGCACGACAGTACGCTAGAAGTCCTACAGGTTTTTGACGGTCTGATTAAAGATGGTAAAATCAAACATATTGGTGTTTCGAATGAAAATCCTTTTGGCGTCGTTCGCTTTTTGCAAGAAAGTGAGCGCCATGGATTGCCGCGCATTGTCACCATTCAAAATCCCTATTCGTTACTCAATCGCCTGTATGAAGTGGGGTTGAGCGAATTATGCTACCGTGAAGGAGTCGGCTTGTTGGCGTATTCACCGTTGGCCTTTGGATTTCTAACGGGCAAATACCTTAACGGTTATCCCGACCAATCGCGGATGAAATTGTTCCCCAATTTTACACGATATACCAACGAAAACTGTTTTACAGCTACGCGTTTGTACAAAGAATTGGCCGAAAAACAGGGGTTAACACTCACACAAATGGCACTCGCTTTTACGCATCAACAACAGTTTGTAACCTCAACCATTATCGGTGCGACAAGTGTCCGTCAGTTGGAAGAAAACCTCGCGGCTTTTTCGGTGGTGTTGTCGAAAGAACTATGCGGTGAAATTGAAAAAATTCAAGAACGGCATCCGAATCCCGCCCCTTAAATACAAAAATACCTGACCAAAAAGTCAGGTATTTTTTTTAATGATTTTCTTCGATTTGTCGTTTGAATGCTTCCCAATCGTTGGGTTTAAGCACCTGGCGATTGCCTAGTTTTTTTCCTTTCACATAATCGAGGATGTAAGCGGCACGATCTTCCGACTCGGGGTGAGTTGAAATCCAACCAAAACCGTCGGGAAGAGCGCGTTCTTGGGCTAACTGGTACATAAAATCAGCCAAAGGTTGCGGATTAATCTTTGCCTTCATCATATAATCTACGGCGGTCAAATCGGCTTCTTTTTCCAGAGTGCGATCATAGGCCGTAGAGGATAAGGTTTTGATGATTTCACGAATGAGCGCGCCATTATTTCCCGTGGCACCTAGCAACACACTCAATCCGATTTCTTTTGACAACTTTTGCATCACATGATTCTTGCGAATGTGAGCTACTTCGTGCGCCAATACGCCTTGCACCGACTCTTGTTTGGTACAGGCTTTAATTAAACCCGTATACACCACCAAATGGTTGTTGGGCATGGCAAATGCATTTACAGCATCGTTTTCAATCAAATGCAAACGTATAGAATCCTTCGGAATATCATTGGCTTCCAATAGGGGTTGCATCAATGAATCTAAGGTCTTTTGAAGCGTATCGTTATGAATGATAACTTCGGTTTCTTCGACCTGTTCCCAAAGTAAGTCGCCCAACTTTGATGCGGTATTCAATTGCGTTTGTCGAATATGAAAAACCTTGATAAAATCGATTTGACGCAAGCCAAAAAAGAGACCAAAAAAGAGTGCGAGTAAAACAACGCCTTGTAAAATAACTTTATTTTGTGCCATCGGGTTTACAGATTAAATTGGTTAAAGGGCCAAAAAACCACAATTCGATATGCTTTCCTTTTCGGGTGTTGACCGCCAAATAAATGGTTGAAATAAACTCGGTGATATTGAAAATAATTACCGTAAATAAATAGGCAAAATAGGTACTACTCACCGGATGATTATAAAAAATAATGTCGATGGTCCACCAGAATCCAAAACTATTCATACACAATAACGCCGCTTGCGAAAATAACGCCTGCGTGCAATGCCAACGCACATAATAAGTGCCTTTTCGATTGGCAATGTAAAAGAAAAATGTGGCAATTAAATTGATGATGGGCAGCGGTAGTCCGGCGACCAAAGCAACCAGAGACATCAAATAACTGTTGGAAGCCTTTTCAGCCTCGTGCTCAGAAGGTTTGTAGGGAAATTGAACGGTTTGTATCATAATGCTTTATAAATATTCCACATCCACAAGGCAAAAATTAAGCCAATTCCCAGGAGCATAGGAATACGCTGGGTAAAAAAAGCTTCAATTTTGCCATAAAAAATAAAAAAATCAGCTTTTTGAGTGAGCACATCACGGAGCACCCAAAGAGGAACGGTAAGAATAACCAAAGCCATCACATAGCCCAAGGGATTTTTGTAAATCGCTTCCGCAAAATTACCGTGAAACAGCGCAATTAGTGACCGCGTAGTCCCACAAGAGGGACACGGATAGCCGGTTATGTTTTTAAAAATACAAACATGAATTGGGGCATCCGAAGGGCCAAAAAGTGCGTAAACTAGATACAAAAAACCCGAAACGGAGAGCAGTAACACCCAAGTGTATAGCCGGTTTCGGGTCATAACTTTTCAGTACGTATTAGTAAATCGCGTTTTGGAAATTTTCCATGTTTTTCTCACGAGTGACTCCCATGATCAAAAACCAGTCTACGATATTCCAAATACCTAACCCACCACAGGTAAGTAATTTTGCAATCCCTAATCCCGTATCGCCTACATAAAAGCGGTCGATTCCTAATCCACCTGCCAACAATGAAATAATTAAACTGGTGGTTGGATCTTTATATTGTGTGGTTTGCACCATTCCCCATTTAGTTTCATCCAAACTTAACAAACGCTCGCGAATGGCGGGTAAGTGATGGGCTTCAAAGAATTTTGAATTGGCCATCATGAACATGTCTACTTTTTGTGAATCCATAATTTTTGTTTTTTTGTTGATTAGATTTTGAATTATAGGTTTTAAAAATAACTATTTTTCTTGAAATGCCGCATCGATTGGCTCCCAAAGTTCAATCTTATGCCCCTCGGGATCCAAAATCCAGGCAAAGGTTCCATAGTCATAGGTTTCTGGATTCCCAATAATAGTAACGCCTTGTGCGGCTAATTCGGTGAGTAATGGCTTCAAGTGATGCACGCGAAAATTGAGCATAAATTCTTTATCACTGGGTTCAAAATAACGGGTGCTTGCCTCAAATGGAGCCCATTGGGTCATGGCATCGTTTCCTTGAGCATCTTTCCACCAAAACGACCACCCATAGTCGTCTACTGGAATCCCTAAATGCGTGGCATACCAGGATTTCAGCGCTTTTGGGTCTTTTGATTTAAAAAATATCCCTCCTATACCCGTTACACTGGCCTCTTTATTGGGCGCACTTTTATGGGGGATGAATAGACCGTACTGCTGCTTGATTTTATCGACAATGGTTTGGGCTAATTTCTCATGACTTTCATACGTCCATCCTGCAATATGTGGGGTTAACAACACATTTTCGGAATCCAATAAATACTGCAACGCTTCGGGTCGGTGGTCGGTAAACAAGCTTTCAAAGGATAATTTTTCATATTCCAATACATCCAATCCAGCGCCTAACACTTTTCCTTCTTGCAAGGCTTCAACCAAATCGGCCGTATCCACATTTTTTCCTCTGGAGGTATTGATCAACCAAAAGGGTTTGGTAAAGGCTTGTATAAATTCGCGGTTGACCATTTTGTGGGTCTCAGGTGTCCAGGGGATGTGTAAGCTTACTACATCGGCCTCGGCTTGCAGTGTCGCTAAATCAACCTGTCGTGCGCAAGCATCACCCACATTTTCTTGAATATCATAGCAAAGGACATTCACTTCAAAGCCGCGTAATTTTTGAGCGAAAGATTTTCCCATATTACCGTAGCCTATGATTCCTACGGTTTTTCCTTCCAACTCATACCCTCGATTACCCTCGCGCACCCATTGGCCTTGACGGACCATACGATCGGCACGATTTAACTTATTCATGAGCGACAACAGCATGCCTAGGGCTTGTTCGCCTACTGCGTTGCGATTGCCTTCGGGGGCTGCGATTAATTGCACTCCTTTTTGTGTGGCATATTCAACATCAATACTCTCCAAACCTGCCCCTACACGCGCAATAAACTGCAACTGGGTAGCCGCCTCGAGAAACTGCACATCAATGTTAAACCGACTACGGATGACAATCCCATGATACTGATTAATCTTGGCCTCAACGGCAGCTTTATCGGAAGTATAATCGGCTTCGTTGGTAAATCCAGCAGCCTCCAATTGCGCCCAAAGCAACGGATGGTTGGTATCTAAATGAAGGATGCGAATAGCGTTGGTCTTCAAAACAAATGCGATTGGTGAGAAACAAAGATATGAAAAGGGAAACCGAACTAGAAGCCCAAAATCATTCGGGCAATGGAAAAGTAAATCAAAATCCCGCAAATATCATTGCTCGTGGTGATAAACGGACCCGTTGCTAACGCTGGGTCGATCCCAAACTTATCCAAAATTAACGGAATAGAGGTTCCAATAAGCGAAGCTGTGATAATCACTGAAACTAACGCGATGGTAACAATTACCCCTATTTTCACTTCAACGCCCAAAAGAAAATGACTGCCCAAAAACAAAATCGACGCTAGGATTATGCCGTTGAGCAAACTGAGGGAAATTTCTTTAAGGAGGCGATTTAAAATGGAACCACTGATGGATTGATTGGCCAAACCTTGAACGATAATCGCCGAAGATTGTACGCCTACATTTCCCGCCATCGCTGCAATCAAGGGGGTAAAAAAGAATAATTTGTAATGTTCTTTCATGGCGCCCTCAAACAAACTCAGCATTTCTACAGAGATAAAACCGCCGAACAAAGCCAAAACTAACCAAGGTAAGCGCGCGCGGGTTAAATCCAGAATGCTGTCATCTGCCTCGACGTCTTGCGAGATCCCCGCCGCCAACTGGTAATCTTTATCAGCTTCTTCTTTAATCACGTCGACGATATCATCAATGGTGATACGCCCTACCAAACGTCCCATTTCATCCACAACGGGAATGGCTTCCAAGTCGTATTTCTGCATGATTCGGGCCACCTCGGTATTGGAAGTGTTCACACGAACGTAATCTACTTTTTTGATGTATACCTCACTGATGGGCGTTTTCGTAGAGGTAGTCAATAAATCTTTCAACGATAAGCGTCCTTTCAACCGATTGTCATCATCGACCACATAAATCGAATGAACGCGGGTGACATTTTCGGCTTGTAAGCGCATTTCTTTGACGCAGGTCAGTACGTTCCAATTTTCATTGACTTTAACCAACTCTTTCCCCATCAAACCTCCGGCCGTATCTTCGTCGTAGCGCAACAAATCGACAATGTCTTTGGCATGTTCAACGTCTTCAAGCTCAGAGATTACCTCCTCTTTTTTGCTTTGCGGAAGTTCGGCAATAATATCGGCCGCATCATCGGTATCGAGTTCGTCAATTTCTTCGGCAATTTCTTTCGCCGACATGCGTTTGAGAATCTTTTCGCGAAGTTCTTCATCGATTTCCATCAGCACATCGGCTGTTTTTTCAGAATCGAGAATGCTAAAGATGTAGGACGCTTGGGTATCGTCGAGTTCTTCCATGATCTCGGCGATATCGGCATAATGCAGTTCGCTAAGGAGGTCGTGTAACTCACGCTCCTTATTGTGCAGAATCAAATTATTGATTTGATCCAGTAACTCTTTACTGATTTTAAACTGCATACGCCTCGATTTTTTGGGTCAATGCAATAAAATCTTCGGTGGACAATTGTTCCGGACGAAGATCAAATACCGCATCTTCCCGTAAAGGATCGGGCAAATTTAAGGATTTTAAACTGTTTCGTAGCGTTTTTCTGCGTTGATTAAAGGCAGTTTTTACCACATTGAAGAGCATTTTCTCATTACAAGCTAGGCGATAATCGGACTTTCGTACCAAACGCAAGACCCCCGATTTGACTTTGGGCGGCGGATTGAACACGTGTTCACCAACGGTAAACAAGTATTCGGCCTCATAAAACGCTTGAACCAAAACCGAGAGAATGCCATAGGTTTTACTCCCTTTTTTTTCACAAATCCGTTCGGCCACTTCTTTTTGAAACATCCCTGAGAATTCTGGTACTCGATCGCGCATTTCGAGCATTTTAAAAACAATTTGTGTCGAAATATTGTAGGGGAAATTGCCCGTTATGGCAAAAGGCTTTCCTTCAAACTCGGTATAAAAATCGTGCTTTAAAAAGTCTTTGGATAGAATTTTTCCATGCAATTTGGGATAATGTTGTTCCAAATACGCTACAGATTCGGTATCAATTTCGACCACATGGGTATCGATATCTTTTTCCAACAAATACTTGGTCAACACCCCCATTCCAGGTCCGATTTCTAGTACCGTATCATAGCCTTCCAACGTCAAGGTATCGCCAATACGACGGGCAATCGTTTCGTCGGTTAAAAAATGTTGCCCTAAATGTTTTTTGGCTCTAACTTGGTTCATGAGAAGAAATTATGATTAAAAAAGTTGTCCTTTTTTGGGGAGGAATTTTGTTTTACTGGGAAGGATTTCATTCGTCTACACAAGGCAATAAATGCTAGTACGCGCTCCGCTTTGGAAAGCTTCAAAAAATCCGCTTGTCGACGAGCATTGCTTTCTTCTTTGGTGGTAAAACGAACTTCCATGGCATCAATTATTTTGATAATGTTCTGAAATTAATTGCAATTCCGTTCGAAACGCCAACATTTTATCCCCAAACAATTGATAGCCCTCTTCGCGTAACCGGGAGGCGTCTTCATCGTAATAGCGTTGTAAGGTTTCCAAGCTATCGGTGGTATACTGCACGGCATAAGTTACTCCACCCATTTCCTCCTCGACCAAGACCTTTACCAATCGGGCAGAACAAAACTTACCGGTAGCCAAGACATCGTTTATATGCTTGGTTTGCATCCAACGCATCCATTGATCGTGAACGCTTTCGTGAATATTGATAGTTACATTGTATAGTATCATATACCCGCTTCAATTTTTAAATGGAAATTTCCATTTATAATTTATAATTCAACATTTAAATAACTCCCTATAGTTCTTTATCCCCGCGCAATCGACGAAATTTCTTTTGCGCATCGACATAAAAAATACTGTCTTCTCGGTGGAGAATGATATCTTCATACAGGGATTTGGCCTTATCGACTTCTCCTGTTTTTTGGTATAATTCGGCCGCAAAATAGGTCGCCTCATCCACATAGATACATTCTTTGTGTTGGTCAATGATTTGGCGGTAACTCGCAATGGCTTCGGGAAAATTGTTTTGTTCTTCCCACAATTTACCAATGCGCAACAGCGTTACGGGTTCGATTTCCTGCCCCTTGTGTTCTTTTAAAATGGTCTGAAAAGCTTGTAAGGCTTCGGCTTTTTTATTTTGGTATAACAAATAATCAGCCCGGGCAAACTTTTTCAAAGCCGTTTGTGTCGAATCTGCTACGGTATTGTCGCTGATAAGCAAATATAAATCCATCGCGTCGTTGGCGATCAATTGGGTAGAAGCCGACTTCAAGACGCCCAATTGGTGTTCGGCCCATTTGAAATCGCCTTTGTAATAACTCGTTTTTGCCACCCGCAAACTTGCTTCTTGTCCCAACGGATTATTCCCGCCCTCATTTTCAACTTGCGCGAAATAGATTAAGGCTTGGTTGAACTTTTCTTCCAACAACAATATGGCAGCTAAATCCATTTTTACCTCAGCAATTTCCTCGCGTTTCAAGGGCATTTCGAGTGCATTTTTTAAAATGACTTTGGCGGTTTCGGTATCTTTTTGCTGAAAAGCCGAAAACTTCGCTTTCAATTGCAGCAAGGATAACGAATAGGGACTCACTCCAAACTGTTTGATACGCGTATCCAATTCGGCTGCAATAGCGGGATACCCTGCAGGTTGCGCCTTCTTGATTTGCAGTTCAATCAAATAGGTGTGGGCTTTGATTTGGAGGTCCAAATCGCGGGTATTTTCAAGAATAAAATTCAGAATTTCGGTGGCGGCATCTTCGTCGTTTTCACTCATAGCCAATTGGGCCAAATTGACAATATTGGAAAACGACTCGGGACTGCGTTTATAAATTGCTTTTTGCTGTATAAAGGCCTTACCGTACTCTTTTTGTTGCACGTAATACCAGCTCAAATAGTCATTCCAAAATAAATCTTGGGTTTTTTGAATGCGTCCCAACAAGGCTTTGCGCAAGGCATCGTTGAAGGTTACCGAAGCATCTTCGCTCATAAAACGCGACAATTGGTTTTGAATCATCACTAAGCTTTGGGGATTGTTGTAAGACTCGGTCAAGAACTTCTCGATCATGTTATCCATGTCCCCTTTTTGCCCGTAGAGCAACGCCATTTGGTAATTGAAGTTGTATTTGGGTTCGATACTCACCGCCAATTCATAGGCTTGAATAGCGTAATCCGTAAGCCCTTTTTTATCAAAACCATAGGCAATTTGATAGACTTCGTTATGGTTTTTGCGAATTTTATCCAGGGCTTGTTCGTAATACTTTTTGGCTTTGTCAGCCTCTTTTTGCAATTGGAAATTGTACCCTAACTCAACCAAATAACTGCCTTGTTTGTATTGGTCTAAGCGATTTTGAATGAGTTTTTCGGACTTGTCAAATTGTTGCAATTGCTGGTAGCATTCAACCGTTCGCTGGAAAAAATTAAAATTATGGGGTTGCGATTTAAGCAATTCTTCATAGCTCACCAAGGCTTTCTCAAATTCTCCACGGTCAAAGTAATTCTGTGCCAATTGCTCGTTTTGAGCTACAGCATGAATTCCGATGCAGAAGAAAAGTAAAAAGAGTAATCGCTTCATAATAAAAAAACAATGTACTAAAATAACACAAAAGGCGGTTATTTAGTACAATTGTTTAGGGTTTCTTAACGTATGTTAATTGATGATATCAAATCCGGTGTACGGACGTAAAACTTCTGGGATCACAATTCCTTCGGGCGTTTGATAATTTTCCAAGATTCCAGCCATGACACGAGGTAAGGCCAATGAACTACCGTTTAAGGTGTGTGCCAATTGTGTTTTTCCATCTTTACCTTTAAAACGCAATTTTAAGCGATTGGCTTGGAAGGTTTCGAAATTGGACACCGAAGAAATTTCCAACCAACGGTCTTGCGCTGTTGAAAACACTTCAAAATCGTAGGTTAGCGCCGAAGCAAAACTCATATCGCCTCCGCACAAGCGAAGAATTCGGTACGGTAATTTCAATTCGCGCATGATATTTTTCACGTGTTCAACCATTCCGTCCAACGCATCATACGACTTCTCGGGATGTTCAATACGAACAATTTCGACTTTATCAAATTGGTGCAAACGATTCAAGCCACGAACATGTGCCCCATACGAACCTGCCTCACGACGGAAACAAGGAGTATAGCCGGTACATAAAATCGGCAAGTCATTTTCACTCAACAATTCATCGCGAAACAAGTTGGTTACCGGTACTTCAGCGGTGGGAATCAAATAAAGGTCATCCAACCCTACATGGTACATTTGTCCTTCCTTGTCGGGCAATTGTCCGGTACCAAACCCCGAAGCCTCATTCACCAAATGCGGCACTTGGTATTCTTGATAGCCCGCCTCTGTATTTTTATCTAGAAAATAGGAAATCAAGGCGCGTTGCAATCGAGCCCCTTTCCCTTTGTAAACGGGGAAACCAGCTCCTGTGATTTTAACGCCCAACTCGAAGTCGATGATATCGTATTTTTTGACCAATTCCCAATGCGGAAGGGCGCCTTCATGCAACACGGGAATAGCGCCTTCTTGAAATACATTTACATTTTCATCGGGCGTTTTGCCATCGGGTACAATCGCTGCGGGAAGGTTGGGTAACAGGTAGAGTTTCTCGGTCAATTGTGAGGCAAAAACCTCCAATTGTTCCGACAAAAGTTTGCTTTCGTCACGAAGATTGGTAGTTTTTTGCTTTAAGAGTTCGGCTTTTGCTTTTTCCCCATTTTTCATCAACATTCCAATATCCTTGGAAAGCTTATTCGATTCGGCCAATACATTATCCAACGCGGCTTGGGAACTGCGTCGTTTTTCATCCAATTCAACAATCTCCATCACTATTGCTCGCGCATCAAAATGTTTGCGCTGTAGAGCTGTAATAATTCGTTCGGGATTTTCGCGAATAACCGCAATCTGTAACATGGGTGTAGGGTGTTAAAATTCAGTGGACAAAGGTAGCAAAATGCTTTCGATATTTCTTCATGCCTTTCCGGCAAAATGCCCGTGTACAGCCTATTGGAAATCTTTTACTTAAAACACAATTTAGCAATTGATTATCAACAAAATGCCGTAATTTTTTTTACATTCGCAAAAATTTCAACAATTCCCATGCATAAAATCTACCTTCTCTCCTTTTTAGGAATGGCACTTTTGGGTCATGCGCAACAAAATGCTGACGAACTTGAATCGATAAGCCAAGCCGAACGAAAAGCGGCGGAATCTACGATGACCGTGACCGTTAATGCCAACACAACCAATTACGATGTTACGTATCATAAAATAGAACTCACTGTTAATCCCGCCGTGGCCAATGTCAATGGAAAAGTAACTACTACGTTTACTGCTTTGCAAAATATGACGACCGTTACCTTCGATTTGATGAATGAATTGACGGTATCCTCGGTAAAAATGAATGCGCAGAATTTGGCTTTCACACAAAATGCCAATGAGGAGTTGGTCATTACCTTACCCTCTCAAGTGATCGCTGGGACGAGTGCAACCGTTGAAATTACCTATGCAGGCACCCCACCGGTGAGTGGTTTTGATTCTTTTGAAGCGAGTACGCATGCGGGAGTTCCCATAATGTGGACGTTATCGCAACCCTTTGGTGCGCGCGATTGGTGGCCTTGTAAACAAGATTTAAATGACAAAATCAACAGTGTTGATATTTTTATCACAGCCCCTTCGCAATATGTTTCTGTGGCCAATGGCGTGAAACAATCGGAAACTGTCAATGGAAGCAGCAAAACGACTCATTTTCATCACGGGTACCCCATTCCTGCCTATTTGATTTGTTTTGCCGTTACCAATTACACCGTTTACACCCAAACAGCGGGTACGGCACCCAACACGTTTCCGGTGATTAACTATGTTTATCCCGAAAGTTTCAATGCTACGGTTCAAGCCCAAATGGAAGAAACCCTAAGCATCATGGACTACTTTGAAACGTTGTTTGAACCTTATCCGTATCGAAATGAGCAATACGGCCATGCTCAATTTGGTTGGGGTGGTGGAATGGAACATACAACAATGTCCTTTATGAATAATTTCAGTCGGGGACTTATTGCACACGAGTTGGCGCACCAATGGTTTGGCAACAAAGTAACCTGTGGGTCGTGGAAAGATATTTGGTTGAATGAAGGATTTGCCACGTATTTGTCATCCTTGGTCATCGAACAATTTGATGGTGAAACTGCTTTTATTGCCAACAAAACACAATTAATCAACAACATTACCTCGCAAACGGGAGGAGCTGTTTACCTTACTGATAGTGAAGCGACCAACTCGAGTCGTATTTTCAGCAGTCGATTGAGTTACAACAAAGCCGCAATGGTGTTGCACATGTTGCGTTGGCGAATGGGAGATACCAATTATTTTCAGGCGTTGCGCAACTATTTGGCCGACCCAGCATTGGCCTTTAATTATGCCGTAACAGCGCAATTCAAAAGCCATTTGGAAGCCGTTCATGGTAGTGATTTGACCGAATTTTTCAACGATTGGGTGTACAATCAAGGGTATCCAACCTACAGCGTTATTGCGCAAAACTGGGGTGGCGGTCAGGCTAAAATTACCCTCAACCAGTCGCAATCGCATTCTAGTGTTTCCTTTTTTGAAATGCCCGTGATGGTGCGTTTAACAGGTGCAGGGGGACAAACGCATGACGTAGTTTTGGAACACACCTTTGACGGAGAAGAATTTATAGTACCGGTACCTTTTTTGGTAACAGGAGTTCAATTCGATCCCAAACGGGAAATCATTTCACGCAATAACACGGCTCAATTAGGGAACGACAGCTTTACGCCCGATACGGTTTTAGCGTTGTATCCTAATCCAGCCAAAGAATTGGTTCACCTTCAAATGCCTAATAACCAAACCCTAATCGCCATTGACGTGTACAATCCTTTGGGACAAAAAGTGGCGACTTACACTTCGGTTGATATGAATATTTCTGGATTGGCCACGGGAAGCTACACCGTTCGTATTCGCACTTCGGAAGGCGTTTTTCATAAAAAAATGATAAAAAACGGGAATTAATTTTTAAAGGGACATTCTCCGAATCAAAATGTGCTATTTTTGTGGCGCATTGAATTTTTAGGTAACGCATCCATGGAATTTGTAATTAAACTGAGTCAGTTTTTACTGAGTCTCTCGATATTGATTGTCCTTCACGAACTTGGCCACTTTATACCGGCTAAATTGTTTAAAACACGAGTAGAAAAATTCTATTTGTTTTTTGACGTTAAATTTTCCCTTTTCAAAAAGAAAGTAGGCGAAACGGTCTATGGTATCGGATGGCTTCCGTTGGGAGGGTATGTGAAAATCGCGGGGATGATTGACGAGTCGATGGACACAGAGCAGATGCAGGGCGAACCCCAACCGTGGGAATTCCGATCGAAACCCGCTTGGCAACGTTTAATCATCATGCTGGGAGGAGTATTGGTCAATTTTATTCTCGCTTTCCTCATTTACATAGGTATGACCTATTATTATGGCCAGCAATACATTGCCAACAGTGATGTGAAAGATGGCGTTTGGGTGATCAATCCGGTATTGGAAAAAGCGGGACTTCAAAATGGAGACAAAATTGTGCGCATTGACCAAACCAATATCGATCGTTTTAACGATATACAACCACAATTGGCTTTAGCCAAAGAAGTGGAAGTGAATCGAAAAGGGCAAGACACGGTAATCAAACTCCCTGTTAATTTTATTGATCAACTCCTAAAAACAGACCGTAAGGCATTGATAACCCTCCGGATTCCGTTTATAGTTTCGGACATTCCTGCCGGTTCACACAATGCAAAACAGCTCAAGAAAAAAGATATTTTAAAAGGGTTTAATGGGCAACCTATAACCTACGCAGACGAGTTGTTTGCACAGTTAACCACCCTGAAAGGAAAAACCGTAGCTGCGGTTGTAGAACGCGACGGAAAAGAAGTGCCTGTTCAATTGAACGTGAACAAAGAGGGGAAATTAGGCGTAGCTTATGCTCCCATGTTGCCGCTTGATAATTTAGAAAAACTAGGATTGTACAGCGTTAAATCGGAGGAATTCAGTCTTTGGGAATCGATTCCTATTGGAATTCAAATGGGGATTGACCAACTGACGAGTTATGGCAAACAGTTGAAAGCTATTTTCAATCCCGACACCGGCGCATACAAAGCTGTGGGTGGTTTTGGTGCTATTTTCAACGTGTTTCCGTCTGCTTGGAGCTGGCAAGTGTTTTGGGGAATCACGGCATTTTTATCGATCATGTTGGGCGTTATGAATTTGTTGCCTATTCCAGCCCTTGACGGTGGTCATGTGATGTTTTTATTGTATGAAATGATTTCCGGTCGTAAACCTAGCGATAAATTCTTGGAACGAGCCCAAATGGTTGGTTTTGTGATTCTTATTGCGTTGTTGGTTTTTGCCAATGGAAACGACCTGTATAAGGCGATTTTCAAATAGTATTTTTTTGAAAATTTTTGCCTAAAATGTTTGCATTTGTAAAAATCCGTTTTATCTTTGCAACCGCTTAAAAGATATAACATCTTCCTCCTTAGCTCAGTTGGTTAGAGCATCTGACTGTTAATCAGAGGGTCCTTGGTTCGAGCCCAAGAGGGGGAGCAACTTTAGAAAAGCCTTCACAGCAATGTGAGGGCTTTTTTTATTAATTTAAATCTATCCGCCTATGTTTTTTGTCTACATTCTTTTTTCGAAAAAGCTAAACCGTTATTACATCGGTTTCACGTCTAATCTTAACCAACGATTAGATTTTCATCACAACGATACGCAATCCAGAAAATTCACATATAACGCTGAGGATTGGATTCTTCATTTTACTTTAGAATGTAAATCTAAAGAACAAGCCATGGCTATTGAAAAGCATATTAAGGCAATGAAAAGCAAAACCTATATTCAAAATCTTGTTAAGCATCCCGAAATAAAGCATAAACTTCTTTCAAAATACAACGTCTGACTGTGAATCAGAGCCCCGATAGCTATCGGGGTTGGTTCGAGCCTTATGGCGAGAAGTTTATCCCGATCACTATCGGGAAGCCCAAGAGGGGGAGCAACTTTAGAAAAGCCTTCACAGCAATGTGAGGGCTTTTTTTATTAATTTAAATCTATCCGCCTATGTTTTTTGTCTACATTCTTTTTTCGAAAAAGCTAAACCGTTATTACATCGGTTTCACGTCTAATCTTAACCAACGATTAGATTTTCATCACAACGATACGCAATCCAGAAAATTCACATATAACGCTGAGGATTGGATTCTTCATTTCACTTTAGAGTGCAAATCTAAAGAACAAGCCATGGCAATTGAAAAGCATATTAAGGCAATGAAAAGCAAAACCTATATTCAAAATCTTGTTAAGTATCCCGAAATAAAGTGTAAACTTCTTTCAAAATACAACGTCTGACTGTGAATCAGAGCCCCGATAGCTATCGGGGTTGGTTCGAGCCTTATGGCGAGAAGTTTATCCCGATCACTATCGGGAAGCCCAGGGGGAGCAAGCAACAGAAAGCCTTCACAGCAATGTGAGGGCTTTTTTTATTAATTTAAATCTATCCGCCAATGTTTTTTGTCTACATTCTTTTTTCGAAAAAGCTAAACCGTTATTATATCGGGTTCTCCGCTAATCTTTACCCGCAACCCGATCAATAATCTTGGCCAACGCAACATCTTTTTCAGTAACCCCTGAGTGGGAATGGGTTGATAATTTAATATGCACCCGATGATAACAGTTGGTCCATTCGGGATGGTGATCGTGAACTTCGGCGTGAAAAGCGATTTCGGTCATAAAACTAAATGCTTTTTTGAAATCGGAAAACTCAAATGTTTTTTCGATTGCCTCATCTGTAAACGTCCACGTGGGGACCTCCAAAGCCAAAGCTGATGCCGTCCAAAGTTTCATGCGCCTTTCTTTTTGATAAAAAACTGATTTTACGTGATTAAAAACACCGCTGCTTCAAAAGTAGCATTTTCTGTTTGTTTCATAAGGAAAAGAACCCACCTTACGCCAACAATTCTTTGATGTCAATCGCTTCGGGCAAGCGCCCCACATTTTGCAACTTGATCGCCGCCAACCGCTGGGCTACCGTCAAACGTTGCTCCCATCCAAAACCTTGCAATCCGGCATACAAAAATCCGGTCCAAAAGGCATCACCCGCTCCAGTGGTATCTTTGATATCCTCTAAAGGCATGGCTTTTTGCGTGATCAATCCTTCTTGCGAATCCGAAAGCACGACCCCTTTTTTTCCTTTGGTCAAACACACGGTTTCCGCCCCAAAATCATGAAAAAAATCAAAAATGTAATCCTCCGATTTAGACGCCGCAAACAACCGATAGCAATCGTCTTCGCTCACTTTCACCAAAGGATTATTCGATAAATAGGCTTTAATGACCGTCATGGCTTCTTCGCGGTTGGGCCAAATGCGTTCAGAAAAATTCAAATCTATACTCAATTGCAACCCTAAGGCAGCCGCACGTTGGGCACCGTCCAAAATTGTATCCCGAGCAGGTTGTTTACTTAGAGCAAAACAAGTGGTGTGAAAAATACGGGCCGTCTCCAACAAAGCATCGGGCAATTGCGCCAATTCAATTTCTCCATCGGCTTGACGGTACGGAATAAAATCGGGGGTATCGGTCGATTTTGAAACCACAATCACCGAGGTGGGCGTGTGTTCCAAACGCCGTATAAATGAAGTATCTACTTGATTGGCTTTGAGTTTTCGCAAGGCATAATCCCCAAAACCATCTTGTCCACAGGAAGCCACCAATACCGACCGTAAACCCAAGCGCGCCGCATTGACGGCTACATTCGTAGGTGAACCTCCTAAAAATCGGTGGAAATCTTTGGTTTGATTGATCGACGTATTGACTTCATGACCGATTAAATCAATCAGTAATTCGCCAATACAAATAATATCTAAAGTAGTCGTTTTCATAAGGAATCCGCAACAAATAAACGGGTGGTTGAATGAATATAGTGGTGAACCAAAACTGAAGCCGCTGCACTCCAAGTACACCTAGGCACTCCATTGGGCGCTTCCGTTTGGGAATTAAAATTTTCGTAAAAGGCAAAATCCGCGCGTGCATTGGCAGCATCCAGAGCCGATTGCAATGCTTCGGCTGCTCCAAGATCACCCCGTTGCGCCAAAACCATTCCATAAAACCCATTGACCATAGGCCAACTGCCGCCGTTATGGAATTCAAATGGATAATTGCGAAATTCATACTTGCAATTGTTCCGCAGTAATTGCCAATCGGACTCTCCCTCGGTTACGGGGGGCCAAAAGGCAGGTAAAAGTTTCATCGGTAATTTGTGGGCTTGTTCTTTCATATACCCCAACAAAGCGTTTTGTAAATCAGGCGAACCCAAATCCAAGAGTAAAAACAAAGCATGGGCAAAGGCATCAAAACGGTTTTTGTACCCCGCCGGATTTAAGGTACAGGGCAAATATCCTTGCCATTCCCACTCTTGATAGGCCCGCTCGTGGTAATGCTCTCCTACGGTACCGGGGGTGAAATTATGAAGTACCTGGTGGGTAATTGCATTGATTTTGTCTGCATATTGAGTACTAGAATCACAAGCCTGTACCCCGCGCAACGCCCAAATGCGCAGTAATTGGTCATACAACACATAGCCGTCGGTGATGTACTCATCGGCCCAATTTCCCGACAACGGCACATACATCAAATGGCGGTGATTGAACTCCCAATGCTCCATGACGTGCAAGGCTTTTTGAACGGCCTGTTTTTTTTCATGATAAAATCCATGATCGCCAGTAAGAAGCGCATATTGGGTAACACCAATCACAAACCAAGTGGTTGCATCTACGCGTCCTGCCAACCCGCCATAACTTACTGCTTCATGGCCCTCCTCGGCTATGGCAACATTGGAGGGAATGGTGCCCAACTCATGTTGGTGTTGTGCTAAGGTGTTCAGCGTATTGCGAAAAGCTTTGATCAAATGGGTTTCTCCCGACACCAATGCTGCCAAGCCACAAATGACACCATCCCGTGCCCACACCCGATGGTAATTCGTAATGGGTTGCACAGAGGCCAAAAAGCCCTGTGGTGAAGCGGCTTTCTGCAACAAATCCAAAGCTTTAAGATAAACGGCTTCCATCATCTTTGAGTTTTGCTTGGGGTTTCATTCGCAACGTGAGCAATGCGCTACACAACAATAACACGCCCGCCAACGTAATGGCATGCCGCGCATCGTTGTGGAGTACTTCTTTTAAAATATAACCAAACGTGAGGTTTTGAATAATCATGGGAATTACAATCATCATATTGATAATTCCCATGTAAACTCCGTAGCGTTCTTTGGGAATATCGCTCACAACAATCAAATACGGTATACCCATCATACTCGCCCATCCGATGCCAAACCCGGTGATGGCAAAAAAGAAAAGACTTTTATCGGTAAGATGCGGGAAAGCTAGAAAACCCAAAGCGGCTGCCGTTAAGCAAATCGCGTGGGTAATGCGGGGACTGTATTTTTTGGCAAAACCTACCAAGGCAAAGGCCACTAGAAAAGTCACCACATTGTACCAGCCGTTGACCAATCCCGTCCAACGCACCGCCTGTTCATAGGCCTCAGGATTGCTTTGTGGCGTTGCATTCCAAAGGGAAAGGGCAATACTTTTGGAAGAATTTTGCCAATAGCAAAAGAGGGCATACCATTGAAAGAGGTAGACCAATGCCAACTGCCACATGATTTTGGGCATCACTCGAATGGCCGAGACAATTTCTAAAAGCGGCTCCAAAAACCCTTTTGAGGCTGCTTTCATGTGCGCCAGTTCCTCGTCAGTAGGAGGAATTTCGGGTGTGGTACGCATACTCCACCAAATGGATCCAATAGAACAAATAGCGCCCAAGAAGAACGAGGCAAACACCCATGAGGGAAGCGAACCCGTTTTACCCACTATGATTAACGGAAAGATAAAAAGGGAAAGGTTGGCTAAGGTTTGACCAAATCCTGTAAAAAAACTTTGCATTTGGAACCCTAAAGGCCGTTGTTCGTCATTTAATTTATCGGCAACAAACGCACGGTAAGGTTCCATGGCCATGTTGTTTCCGGCGTCTAGAATCCAAAGTAAACCGGCGGCCATCCACAGCGAACTGCTGAAAGGAAAAGCAATCAAGGCCAAACTGCACAGTAGCGCCCCGATTAAAAAATAAGGTTTACGGCGTCCCCAACGCGGATGCCAGGTTTTATCGCTTAATGCCCCAATGATGGGTTGCACCACTAGGCCTGTTACGGGTCCCGCCAGATTGAGTAGAGGAATTTCATCGGGACTAGCGCCCAAAAAATCGTAAATAGGGTTCACCGCACTTTGCTGCAAGCCAAAACTGTACTGAATGCCGAAAAAACCCACATTCATGTGGAGGATTTGCCAAAAGCGTAACGTTGGTTTCTGCATCATGGATTAATCCAATTTTTTTAAAAAATCTTCAAACGGAATGTTATTCATAAACAGCTCCCCTTTTTTTTCTACCACAGGAATGGCAATCCCATAGGTAGGCATTCCCGCTTGTTTTAACTTGGCCAACATTTCACGTAAAGCCTCGGGATCACGGTCAATGTCAAAAAAAAGGTAGGGAATTTTACGTTGGTCCAAATACGCCTTGGCATCAATACAATAATGACAATCGGCACTGCCGTAAATACGAATTACTTGCTCTTGAGCAGGCTGCGTTGGAGTCGCTTGAACAGGTGTTTGTGCCCCTACATAACCGCTCAACAACAAGCTAAGACATACAAAAAGAATACGATAGTTCATACAAGTGTTTTTGGACTAATTTACGTAAAAACAATTCCTACGCCAGCTCGTGACGCAGGAATTGCTAACAAAAATAAACATGAATAGAGTCTTAGAATCGGTACGCCAAGGTCAACGATGTTGTACGACCGTTGATAGCGCGTGCGCGAACAATATTGTCTTGGTTTTCAATAATGCTTCCTTCTTCTACTTCGGTAATTCCGATGGTATCAAAAACGTTATTGATATTTACTGTAGCCGAAAGACCTTGTGTCAATTCGAAGCTCAAGAAAGGATTCACATACGCATAACCTGGCATAACTAATTTGTTGTCATCTTGTGCATAGGCTTTGGTTGTACCAATTACAGAGAATCCTACCAAGTGCTGACGTTTTCCTCCAAATTTGTAAGATGGTACAATGTTGTAAATGAAATCTGCTTGACGACGAGGACGGTTACCTTCTACTGCTGGATTTAAAGCATCGGAAGCAATCTCTGCTTTGGTATAGGTAACATTACCCATGATGTTGAAATCTTTCATACGGTAGCTTCCTTCCAATTCAAGACCCATGGCGTTGTATTCGCGTTGAATCTGACGAATTCCACCAGCTCCGCCTCCGAAATCCCAGTTTTGCTCTGAAACTTTAGAGTAGAAAGCCGTAGCATAAAATGTGTGGTTGGTCCCGCGACGTTTGTACCCAATCTCTGCTTGATCCACCATATCAGCACTCAATCCACCCACAGCAGCACCCGAGTTAAGTACGTTTGGACCAAACAACAAACGGTCAGCGTTGGCTCTACCCCCACGGCTGTAACGTCCGAATACCGATTGGTTTTCATTCAATAAATAGTTCAAACCTAACGAGTATGAGGTGTAATCATAGTCGTAGTTGATAGGTTTACGGTTGGCATTGTCTACCACTGAAACGCTTGCTTCGGGGCCGTCAATCACACCGTTATTGTTTACATCCAAATTAACCGCTTGGGTTGCGCCAGCATAGGTTCCGCGGGCTTTCCCTGAGTCAAAACGCACACTCGCATCGACCGTTAATTTTTCATTGGCTTTCCATTGCGCAGCAGCGTAAGGCGCCGTGATGTCGTAATTCGCATCGTAGTTTCGGGTACAACAGTTCCCCCAAAAAGGTACACCATACGCATACAAACCATTGCTTGTAGCCGTTCCGGCATTCAACAAAGCGGCATTATCGCCTTTTACTTCCATCAAATAAGAATTCCATAACCATGACATGCCAATGTTTTGGAAAGCACGGTAGTACCCTAACGTAAGGTCAACATCACCAAATTTTTTGGACAATTTCAAGTCATTGGTAAAATTATTGAAGTTGTTGATTTCGGTATCAAAGGTGTGGATACGCATAGCCAAACTGTTGTTTCCAAAGTTGGTTCCAGCCAAAGGACCGTTGGCATACGTTAAATTTGACACTCCAAAAGCAGTAGCTAAAGCGCCCCCTGTAGTAACTTCGGCAGGGAATAACGATACGAAACGCCCTTTGATGTAGTTTTGACGGAAACGATTTTCTACTTTCCAATCATCGCCTAGGTCAAATGACATTTCGGCTCCAAAAGACGTATTGATAGGGTGCATTCCATCGCCAATATTACTACGACGACGTTCGCCATCGGCACCGATCGTTAAATTATCTAAAAACAAAGCGCTGTGCGGCGTATCTTGTAAAATGTCAAATCCATTTACCGAACTCCAGTTGGGGTTGGCATTGGTTCCCGACACTTTTACAGGCATAGGCAAGTACCCAATCGACTTGTCATTTAAGTATTTTACATACAAACGTACGTAGCCATTTTTGAATTCTTTGGTCAAGTTGGCTTTAAACTGACCTCCTAAATTGGCGGTATAACCCGCATTACGAGGACCTTCTCCTTGACGGTAGAAACCACCCACATGAAAACGCAACGACTCTGAAAGCGGTGATCCGTATTCAAAATCCGTACGCGTTTGACCGAAATCAACCCCAACTTGTTGCATTAATGTTCCGCCTTCTTTTTTACCATCTTTAGAAATAAAGTTGATAATCCCCGCAGGAGAGTTACTGGCTAACGTTGACGCCGAACCTCCACGGATGGCTTCCACGCGAGCTAACGTTTGGTCGTTACGCACAAAAATATCAGCGTTACCGAAAGCAACGTCACCAAACTGCATTACAGGCAAACCGTCTTCATGCAATTGCAAGAACTTGGCCCCACCAGAAGCAATCGGAATACCGCGTACCGTAATGTTGGCATTTCCTTCTCCCCCGGTTGGCTCAGCTTTAATCCCCGCAATCGAACGGAAAATCTCGGCTGTTGAACGAGGTGCAGCCTGCTCAATTTGTGCGGTATTCACCGAACTCACAGAAACACTCGACTGTAATTTGGTGCGTTGGCGTACTACCCCAGTCACAACAACCTCATCCAAACTTTTGGATTCATCCTCCATTTGAATGTTGGCCGTGGTAGCTCCTTTGATAGCCACTTCTTGCACTACGGTTTTGTACCCAATAAAGGTAACGGTCACCGTAGTTTTGCCTTCCGCTAGTCCGCTCAAGGTATACGACCCGTTTTCGTTTGTGGTGGCCGATTTGGACCCTGCCGAAACATTCGCACCGATCAAGGCATTCCCCTTGGTATCGGTAATCGTTCCCGACAATACACCACTTTGTGCAAAAGCCTGACTTACGAGCAAAAGCATCGTAAAGCATAGCGTTTTCTGCAAAAGATTCGTAATTTTTTTCATTTTTACGTTTTTAATAGATTAATAATTTTTGTTGATTAGCTTTCCGAAATTAGTTTTTTGATTCCCATAATTTTATGAAATAAAAATCGAAAACGTTTTCGAAAATACCGAAAACGTTTTCGATTTTAGAAATGAATTTTTTTCACCATATTTGTTTCAATGAAAGAAGCGACGTTAAAACAAATAGCCGAAACTTTAGGTATTTCAATTACTACGGTATCCAAGGCGTTAAAAAACTATCCCGATGTAAGTGACAAAACGCGAAAAGCGGTTCACGAGCTTGCGGATTCGCTTCAATACAAGCCCAATTCGTTTGCGGTCAATTTGCGCATGCAAGAATCCCGCACCATTGGAGTGATTATCCCCGAATTGGTCCATCATTTCTTTTCCAGCGTTATAGACGGTATCGTTGCCGAGGCCGAAAAACATGGCTATTTGGTAATCATACAACAATCAAACGAATCGGTGGTGATGGAAAAAAGTCAGGTAGAACTGTTGTTGAACAAACGCGTAGATGGTATTGTGATGTCGCTTTCCAACGAATCCAACGACGACGAACACCTTAAAGAACTCTTACGCCGCAATGTGCCTTTTGTACAATTTGACAAAATCTCCAAACTCCTCAACAGCTCCAAAGTCATCATCGACGACCAAAAAGCAGCCTGCGAGGCAACAGCCCATTTGATTCATAAAGGGTGTAAAAAAATTGCACACATTCGCGGTCCCGTCAATCCTCAAAACGCCATCGATCGCTTTTTAGGGTATAAAAAAGGACTCGAAAAACACGATATTCCTTTTGACCCTTCCTTAGTATACACTTGCAGTCGGGTGTCGTTTGAGGAAGGAAAAGCATTTGCCGCACAAATTCTCAAAGAACACCCCGATGTTGATGGCATTTTTTGCATCACCGACCTGGTCGCCGTAGGAGTTTTGGCCTATTTCAACGAACAGAAAATTCCAGTTCCACAACAAGTTAAAGTCATCGGCTTTAGCAACTGGTTCATGTCGCAAGTCATCACACCCTCCCTCAGTACGGTGGAACAGCCCAGTTACGAAATGGGCACCGCCGCTTTCAACGTGCTACTCGAAGAAATTAACGCCCGTAAAGAAAATCGGGTACGCGAACCCAAAACGGTGCGCCTCGAAACCCAGATTATTGAACGGGAGTCGACGAGAGCGTAAAAAAAGTCG